>Ga0078972_1002208_pt1 | contig 65858 bp, 65 predicted proteins | sample YelNatPaOPGAMG01_FD_67568 | JGI IMG/M metagenome (GOLD analysis project Ga0078972, IMG submission 67568) | Hot spring thermophilic microbial communities from Obsidian Pool, Yellowstone National Park, USA - OP-RAMG-01 (SPADES assembly) (version 2) | ecosystem: Environmental > Aquatic > Thermal...
AAATTAAAATTATTTTTAAATTAATTCTCTGTGGGCTCTGTGGGCTCTTTGAGAGATAGTCTTTTTCTCTCGCCCGCTTCGCTCGAGCTCGCAGAGAGCACAGAGAAAAAAACCATTTAAAAGTTAAAAAACAAAAAATAAATTAATTAAAACTCTGTGGGCTCTGCGAGCTCTGTGAGAGATAGTTTTTTCTCTCGCCCGCTATCGCTCGAGAACACAGAGGACACAGAGAAAAACATTCTATTCATTAGCAAAAAAAACAATAACATTGCAAAAATTTTAAAAAGCTTTAAATTTCTTGCTTATTTTATTAATCTTTAACAATATTAATTGTGCTGTTTATTCTCTGTGAGCTCTGTGGGCTCTGTGAGAGATATTTTTTTCTCACGCCCGCTTCGCTCGAGCACACAGAGGGCACAGAGAAAAAACATATTAAAAGTTAAAATATAAAAAATACTTTTAATTTAATACTCTGTGGGCTCTGTGAGCTCTGTGAGAGATGGTTTTACCATTCGAAGCTTTGGATGACTATTATGCCCATATCTTGGGCGGCTTTTAATATGTTTTTGGTAGCGAAATGGGTCACTAATACTTTTACTATTTCTTTCTCTTTGTACGCATCCTTGGTAACCTTTACTTTCTCTTCCAGCTCGTCAAAAACTTCCATTCTCTCCAATCTTGTCTTAACTTCCCCCACTATCACTACTTCCGTCCCATTTCTGTTGCCAAAACCAAGGATATTTATCTCGTGCTCACCTATCTGGGTTCTGATAAGTCTCTCTTTAATATCTATGCCATACTTTTCTTTAAGAGCCTTTGGCAGCATTCTATATGCTTCGTTCTCAAAGGCATAGCCAAAGCTTCTGGCTAAGCCTCCCACATCCCCGCGGAGATTATTTAAACCAATAGCAAGCTTTCTTATCTCCTCCTCTGTCCTTCTCTGGGCCTCGGCAAGTTGATCGACTCTTATCGTAAGCTGATCAACCCTGATTGTTAGCTGGTCAACCCTGATTGTAAGCTGCTCTAACCTCTCCTCAGTTCTCTTCTGGGCCTCGGCAAGCTGGTCAACCCTGATTGTAAGCTGTTCTAATCTCTCCTCGGTCCTCTTCTGCGCCTCAGCCAATTCTTTAACTATGTTTTTAAGCTCAGAAAAATCCTCCCTAGTAATATGAGTTTCCCTTATCCGCTCATCTATTATCTTGATAATCTCTTTTTTTATGGTCGGTGTTAGCTTAAAGACTTTTTGTTTGGTCATTTGCATAAAAATAAAATGTTGATGAATACCGGGAATTTTTATTTATATTAACATAAGTTATATCGTTTAGCAAAGTTTTTTCTCTCGCCCGCTTCGCTCGAGCACACAGAGGGCACAGAGAAAACCTTCTTAAAATTTAAAATAAAAACAAAAAATATTTTTTTAATTTAATTTAATTTAATTCTCTGTGAGCTCTGTGGGCTCTGTGAGAGATAGTCTTTTTCTCTCGCCCGCTTCGCTCGAGGACACAGAGGACACAGAGAAAAAAACCATTTAAAAGTTAAAAAACAAAAGATAAATTAATTAATACTCTGTTGGCTCTGTGGGCTCTGCGAGAGATACTTTACCTGGCTAGGGCGCGTTCGCGCTCAGCGGCCTCTTGTTCCAAGTATCGTTGTAATGCTTTTCGGGCTACGCATTTTGAGAAGCGCGACCAACAATTCTCTTTCCCGCAATGACTCATGGGGCCATCTTCCCCATCTTTTACTTCATGAAATTCACAGTTTTGACAAGATTTAATGATCATAAATCACCTCCAATATTTATAATCGTAAGGCGCAGAGCGCAGAGCGCGAAGCGAAAAAAGTGCTGCAGTGCTGGAGTTGGGCAGTTAAAATCATAGCTAAATAGCGGATTATTCTAACCTAATGTTATCGATATATAATTCGCGGTTTTTTTGATTATTAGGGATGAAGATCATAAGCCTTTTAATATTTTTTAAATCCATTGGCCGACCACCAATATTAGTTTTCAGGGAAGACAGAGGAATTGAGATCCTATTTTCTCCTTTCTCCAAAATAAAAGTTTTATCAAACCGATGCGCATATTCCCATCCACTTTTTTTATCATCTATGCGGATGTGAAAAGTTATCTTATCCTTATCTGGATTAAAAACTTCCATTTTAAATTGTTTATATTCTGACCAATCACTTTTAAACTTTTGAAAGTTAATTCCTGGATATTGGCCAGGGGGAAGAAAAACTTTAAGGCTATATTTTCCCGAAGAAGCCTTTTCTGCCTTTCTTTCAAACCATTTATGACACTCCCAATTCAAGCTATTAAGTTCTTCATCACTTTCGAAATCAAATAATATGTTATCTTGAGGCGTAAGGCGCGAGGCTTTAGAGGGTTCATAATTAAAGGAAATACTAAAGAAATTAAATATATTTAAGAAGCTATTTAAGCTGGAGTCCATAAAAAGAGTTTCACTTTTATTTTTTCCCACAGCAAATGAACTTTCTATAGATCCATTTTCATTGCAAAAGGTAAAAAAAGTAATTTCTGGTTTAACGCCCAGGCGAAAGGGCAAAAAGCTCGTCCCCACTCCTCGACTTACGTACATAGCGGTGGTGCCCTTTTGAAAAAAACCATCTAAAAATTCCAGAGCAGGATCAAGATGAAAAATATCCCGTAAATATTTCAAAATAAAAATCTGCCCGCCATGATTATGGCCACATAAAACAAAATTAATTCCTTTTTGGACTGCTTCCTCGAAAACTTCCGGGGAATGGGAAATCAATAGAGAAGCCTCTTTGAGGTTACAGTTATTTAGTGCTACGCTGAAATCTGCTTTTCCATTGACGGGATCATCTAACCCGATTAAATTCATTTTCTTACCATTTATATTCAAAGTAATTGAGGAGTTTCTTAAAAATGTGGGGTGGGCATCTTGCATGATAATTTTCGATCCTGCTTGATGACAAAGAATGCAGGAGCCATTTTCATTTGAATATTCTGTATTCCCTAATACTCCATAAACTCCCAGGGGAGCTTTAATTTTCTGCATGAAAGATACAGCGGGTTGATATGATTCCTTAAACCAAATATAATCACCACCCAAAATTACCAGATCAGGCCTCTCTTTTTCTAAGATGGTTAATATTTTGCTCTCTCTTATGCCAAAGTGTTTAATATGGAGGTCAGAGAGAAAAGCAATTCTTTTACCATTTAAAACTTTACCTAAAGATTTATCCTGAATTTGATAATGCCGAATCTCAAGGGAATTGGTATCGTAATAAGCTTTAGCAATTATTAAGAGAAATAATGATATTATTAGAATTATCTTAAATTTAAACAAGATTTAAAAACGTAAGGCGTAAATAAAAAGTTAAATAGTGCTGCAGTAGGATAGCGCTGAAGCAAAAACAAAAACGCATAGCGCAAAGCGAAAGAAAGTGCTGCAGTTTGGCAGTGCTGCAGTGATGCAGTAAAAACAAAAACGCAGAGCGCAGAGCGCATAGCGGAATGAGGCGGAAAAAAGATGGGCTCCCGCCGATGAGGGTTTCGACCCCCGAATTAAAAAGTTAAATTGTAAAAATGCAGCCACGATGAGAAGAAAAGTGCTGCCGGTAATTAGGCATAGCGCAAAGCGCAGAGCGCTAAGCAAAAAACTTTAATAAAAACCGCATAGCGCAAAGCGCAGAGCGCTAAGCGAAAAACTTTATTAAAAATCGCATAGCGCAAAGCGCAGAGCGCTAAGCGCGATACATTAATTATAAAATTTAAGCCAAAGTAATCTTAAAATTCATAATCTGCCGACAAAGATGATCCAGCTTATCTGATATTCTTTCCGTATCTGTATCTGAAATGTAACCACGTCTATTGAGCAATATTAAAATATTGGCATTTTCGAATGTCGATCTCCGAGCTATGTTTAGATATTGCTTAAATTCTCTTTTGGACATGGAACCTGAGCCTTCAGCTATATTATTGGACATAGACATTCCTGCTCCTCTGAGCTGGTCAGCAAAACGAAATAATTTTTTCCTTTCTAAATTATCAGCAATATCAAATAACTCTTCTGCTATCTCGATTGCTAACTGCCAAATTTTTAAATCTTGAAACCGAAATTTAATCTTCATCTGATTATTTCCTTTCTAGGCGTTGCGCTTTGCGCTAAGCGCTATGCGCTTTGCTTTTTTAATGCACCTTTTCCACTAATCCATAATGAATCTCGAGCGAGGGCTGATAGGCAATCAGGTTCAAGAGGATGCGCACGCGCTCCTTTTCAGGAATCCATTTTTGGAAGATTCCCAAAAAGTCGCGGAAAGGACCAGCTTTTATACGCACAACATCATTGGGCTTAAAATTTTGATCAAGCCGGACTATTCCTAATCCATCTACTCTTTTCTTAATTTCATCTATAACCACCTCAGACACAGGAGTGGGTAATCCACCAAAACTAACGAGCTTTTTAACTCCCCTTCCCCACTTAACCAGAGTGTAATCCCTCTCCAGATCGAAATTGCCAAAAATGTACCCGGGGAATAAGGGTTTTACCTCTTTAGTGATTTTGCCATTTCTTATGGTAAAATCTTCCAGCCGCGGATTAAAAATCTCTAAGCCTTTGGCTGTAAGATACCCTTCAGCTTTATATTCTTCTTTTGGTTTGGTGTTTATTACGTACCACATATCAAAAACTCCGTAAGGCGCTTGGCGCAGAGCGCATAGCGTTAAAAAAACAGTTGGCCAGTGTTGCTGTGCTGCGGTGCTGCAGCAAAAACAAAAACTCAAAGCGCCGGGCGCATAGCGCAAAGCGAACTGAGCACGGAACAGAAAGCGAAGAGCGAGAAGAATATTTATTCTTTATGCTCATAGCTCCAATTTTTCTTTTACCTCTTGAATAATCTTTTCATTTCCTGGCTCTTGTAAACGCCTCAAACCTTCTTCTCTTGTTAATATCCCCATTCTCACCAACCCGGCAATCTCAAAGGCATAGGGATGAAACTTATATTTTTGCAAATGAACTTGATTAGCAAAAGCATTCATCAAACAGTTAGTGGAATTTGAATCTGTATCGGCAGGCGGCTCCCATCCCAATTCGGAAATCCGGCGGTAAATTTTTTCTTCATCATACTCCATGAAAGCCAGCGGATGCACATTATAAGGAAATAAATCATTGGATAATTGTAAGTATTCTTCACTCAAGAAATAAGGCTTTATTTCCTCGCCCATAATTGCGTATAAAGGAGCAAATAATACTTTCTGCGTCTCTTTTATAAAATTGGCATTCGTTTTCATCACTGAAGATGAGAGTGGAGCTTGCCCCGGAGACCAACCATAACCAATAAAAGGTATTCTTTTTTCTAAAGCAATCTTCAAGGTAATAAATTTAACTAAATTCATGCAAGAGGTGCAGATAGTACTCGCTCTTTCCAAGGACTTTGGGGAGTAAAGATGGCCGTTGATGGAATTCTTAAAAATTTTTTTTACTAATTCAAAATTTGGTTTAAAGATTATGTGATCTATGTTCAATCTTTCAACAACCTGTTTTATATTTTTCATGGCATATGGCGAAACGAACCCATGGTCAAATGTCAAGGCCAAAACTCTCGTATCAAAATAGTTCTTTAACAAATCCAATGTGTAAGTGCTATCTTTACCCCCGCTATAGGCCATTAAAATATCATAATCAGCTTGCCCCTTATAACGGCTTAATAATTTCTCAAATTTTTCTCGACATCTCTTTTTTATTCCTTCATTGTTCTTTCCTGCCGCAAAAGAACGACAATAATTACAGACTCCTTTTTCATCAAAATCTATAGTAGGGAAGGTTTCCGGCAAAACGCAAACCATGCAAATTTTCACTGCCCATTCCTCTCTATTTCTTTTTTTAAAAGGAGCTTATCGATCTTCCCCGAAGCATTTTTGGGCAAAGAATCTCTTATTTCAAAATATTTGGGGACAGCAAAATCTTCCAACATTTTTTTGCAATGCAAAATAAGTTCCTTTTCTTTTAATGAGTACCCATTTTTAGGAACGACGTAAGCTTTTATCGCCTGGCCTAAAATTTCATCCGGAACAGGTATTACGGCTGCTTCTGCCACTCCTTCCAAAGCATGTATAGCTTCTTCCACTTCTTTAGGACTTACTCTTTCTCCTTTGGTTTTGATCATGTCATCTTTACGGCCCACGAAATAAAGAAAGCCTTCTTCGTCCATCTTGAAAAGATCGCCAGTATAAAGAACTTTTTCTCCAGGAAGGATTCCTGGTTTTAAAACCCGATCTGTAGCTTCAGGATCAGCCCAATATCCCCTCATTACGTTTGAGCCCCTCACCACCAACTCTCCCACCACACCGGGTCCCACTCTTTTCCCTGATTCATCAACAATCCAGACTTCCTCGTTAGGCATTCCTCGACCGACTGATTGAGGACGGCGATCTATTTCTTCCGGAGGTAAGTAAGAAACTCTTTTGCACTCAGTTAGCCCATACATAGAATAAAGTCTGGCATGAGGGAAAATCTCTCTTAAACGCTTTATATAAGGGACAGGAAGAGGAGCGGCTGTGTTGGTGATATATCTTAAAGAGCTAAAATCAAATCTACTTAAGTCATCCATTTGCAAAAGAATGGCAAAGATGGTGGGTACTCCCGGAAAACCCGTAACTTTTTCTTTCACCATCTTCTTAATGACTTCATAGGGATAGGTAAAAGATTTTTCTAAAACTACTGTCCCGCCAAATTTAAAAGCCATAAGCACTTGATATAAACCATAGTCAAAGGAGAGCGGAAGGACATTGATGATAATATCTTCCGGAACATTTTCCAAATAAGTAGTTATTGAGGTAGCCGCTGAAATCATATTTAAATGAGTAAGCATTACCCCTTTTGGATTTCCTGTAGAGCCTGAGGTATAGATGATGGTGGCTAAGTCAAGATCTATATTGCAACAAGGGACAAGGGGCGAGAAGCAAGAGGAAGAAAAAATTTCATCCCAGAGAGTTGATTTAGATAAATAATGCCCGGGGATTTTTGTTTTGTCTCCTGAAAAAATGGTAAATTGAATGGTTGGAGTAGCTTCAAAGGCATCAAGCAAAACATTTAGCTTGCTCGCGTGAGTAACAAGGGCTTTGGCCTGGCAATTATTCAAAATATAGGCCAGTTTAAGAGGTTTTAAAGTTGGGCTGAGCATCAGGAAAACGGCATCAGCTTTTAAAATTCCGAATAAAGAGATTACTGATTCCACAGAATTATCCATAAAAATAGCCACCCGATCGCCTCGACATATTCCTTGGTCACGCAAAAAGGTCGCTAATTGATTGGACTTATGATTAATCTCTTCATAAGTCCATCTTTCTTCTCCGCAGATCAAGGCCTCTTTTTTAGGAAATTTATAAGCGCTTTCTTCTAAAAAGTTTTGGAGTAACATGTAATTTTTAAGCTTTATTAGTTAATTTCCTCTTAATGAATTCCGCAATCCGATTTATGGAATCCAAATTTTCTGGAATTAGTTCCTCATCTTCTACAGTTATGTTGTACTTTTCTTCAATAAAAGAGACCAGCTCTAGAACACCAGTGGAATCAATTATGCCTTTTTCTAATAAAGAATCATTTTCCTGCAGCTTTTCCGCTTCATCCAAAACGAAATTTTCTCTAATAAATCTCAAAACCTCTTCTTTGAAAACCATGTCAACTTCCCTTTCTTAAACCTTTATAATATATGATGCCTCTTTGAGTATTTAATTTGATATTTTCCCTTACCCTGCCTCTGTCCGAATTAGTCTTCCTCCAAATATTTAACCATATTAAAACTCACCTTGAACCTCTCCCAAAGAGGACAACTTTTATAGTTTCCAAAATAATCGTCAAATCGAGGAAAAGGGACATATTTTTTATGTAATAAAGGTCATATTTTAACTTCTCCAGGGCATCTTCTTTGGAAGCACCATAGGGATAATAAAGCTGCGCCCAACCCGTAATACCGGGTTTGACCGCGTGCCGATGGGAATAAAAAGGGATTTCCTTCTTTAACTTTTCAACGAAGAAAGGTCTTTCAGGGCGCGGGCCCACAAAACTCATTTCCCCTTTGATAACATTAATCATCTGGGGAATTTCATCAAAGCGAAGCTTGCGAATTATTTTACCTACGCGAGTGATCCTTTGATCATTTTCCATAGCCCAAACAGGTCCATCTTTTTCGGCATCTGTGCGCATAGAGCGAAATTTAAGCAATTCAAAGGTCTTCCCATCTTCACCTACTCTTTCTTGGCGGTATAATATGGGTCCCCTCGAATCAATTTTGATGGCCGCCGCAATAAGCACACAAAGAGGCGAAAAAATAACCAGACCAATAATGGAAAAAATAATATCAATACCTCTCTTAATTTTTTTAAATAATGCTGCTCCCTTAAATCCATTAGAGAAAATTAATGAGCTAGGATAAAGGTTTTCTACAGAAATCTTGCCAGATAAATTTTCTGTAAATTCCAAGGCATCATCTACCCGAATGCCTTTTAGACGGCAAGAGAGTAATTGTTCTAAAGGCAACTTACCCCTTCTTTCATCTAAGGCCACAATTATTCTATTCACCTGATTTTCCCGGCAGATCGAGAAAATCTGGCGAAAATCTCCAATTATCTCCGGAAGCGACCTTTTCTCTGGCCCCTTCTCCATTTTCACTGACAAATCCCACGATTTCATATAAATTCTGTCCATGACTAAAAATTTCTTTTTGAATCTTTCTGGCTAACTCTCCTGTTCCAATAATCAGAATTTTTTCTTTAAAAATTGCCTTACCGAACACCCAAGGATATATAACCCTCCAAACGAAATTTAAGGCAAAAATGACTACTATGCTTAGCGCAAATATCCCCCGACCGAAGGCTAAATTTGGAATAAGGTAGTAAAGCACTGCTAAAAGGAAAGAAGAAATGCCTAAGGCTTCCAAAAGAAGGATAGCCATTTTGGTCTTTTCTCTAAAATTTCGAAATTCATATAGATCAAAATAATAAATTACTATTTGCACTGTAAAAACAGTTAAAATGAGCTTCCAAATTAAAAATTCGGTATCATGAAGAACAGCTCTTCCTTCCCCTCCAAATCTCAGAAAAGCGGCTATAAAAATCCCGGCCATGATGAGTAATCCATCTACGAAGGCAAAAAGCATACTTGAAAATGTTGGCTTTTGGTATGAATTCATAAAAATAGTTAAATAGTGTTAAGTGTTAAGCAAAAAATCTAAAAATTAAATTTTTTAGCCTTAGTCATTATTCCAATATCCCATCATTCCACTATTCCATTATTCCATTATTCCATTATTCCAATGCTCCATCCTTCGATTATTCCATCATTCCTATTTCTTGTATTTTTTATAATAATATTCGGAGTAATATTTGGTGGCCTTTAATTCTTTCTGGTTAAATACTACGCCCAACATTTTTTCTTTAGAAATACCATTAATTGCTTTGCGAATCGCTGCTCGCGGAGTTTTCTCAGCCATGACCACTAAAATAACCCCATCCACCATCCGCGATAATAAAATTGGTTCCGAAGCTGAAATAATGGGGGGAGAATCAATCAGGGTATAAGTATCTTCTCCAAAATTCCGGAGAAAATGGAGTAATTCTTCCATTTTTCTTGATCCTATTAACTCAGCGGCTTGCGAAGATGGCTTTCCCGCTGGAATGATATACAATTTTTCTTTCCCCGAGTTTTTCATGACCGATTCTATAGGAATATGATCGGTTAGATAATTGGATAGCCCTGGGGAATTTTCAAAATCTTTTAAATAAATGCTCGGCATCCTTAAATCAGCATCGATGAGAATTGCTTTTTTGTTGATCTCTTGCGAAATAGCCATAGCCAGGTTTAAAGCTACTGTCGTCTTGCCCTCTTGAGGAAAAGCACTGGTAATTAATATTAAACGCGGGGCCTGGGGGGAACGCATAAAAATAAAAGTACGCAGTTTGCGAAATTGCTCAGCAGCAAAAGAGTCGGGTGGGGCGATTAGAAAAGGAAATTCTTCTTCCCCAGGAACTCCTACTTCTTTTATATCCACTTTTAAAACTTTATCTGGCGCAACTTCTTCTCGGGATATAATTACTTCTTGAAGAATCGAAGAAATAGGTTCTGCTTTTTCCTTTTTCGTCTTTTCTTTTTCAGCTTTTTCTAAAGCACGGTAGACTCGGCTCATAGGGTACCTCGGTTAAACGCAAAGCGCATAGCGCAAAGCGAAGAGCGAAAAAAAGTGATGGAGTTATTAGACATAAAAGTTAATTCCTCTCAAGTAAAATAAATACTTATTGATTGCATAAAGTTGTTGAAAATTTCTTTTATAAATTGGCCGAATTCTATGAACACTTTGGGCTCCTGAAATTCGATGAATAAAATAACGCCAGCCATTACTAAAAATCCCAAGCTCCACTTAAGCCAAGGCCAATCCTTTTTTACTTTCAGCTTTAAATCTTTGCCCACTTCCTTAATTATTTTTTCATTTATAATTTTCTTTTCAGTGGCATATCCGGTTAGAAGCGCATTGTCGCAAAGAATATTAATTAACCTTGGTATACCACCCGTTAATTTATGGATTTCTTTAATAGCTTCTTTGGTAAATATAGGGTTTTTACAACCAGCAATTCTTAATCTCCTTTTTATATAGCCACTCGTCTCCGCTTCATTTAATGGAGGCAAGTGATGTTGGAGATTTATCCGCTGCCGCAATTGCCGCAGGTCTTCCTGCATAAGCGTACGGCGCAATTCTGGCTGACCCACTAAAACTATTTGTAATAATTTTGCTTTCGCCGTTTCCAAATTAGATAAAAGCCTTATTTCTTCCAGCAATTCTTTGCTTAATCCTTGAGCCTCATCAACGATTAAAACTGCTTTCTCATCTTTCTGATAGGCATCAATTAGATATTCATAAAGAGAATGGAGATATTCTCCTTTGGATGTCCCTTGAATTTCCAAGCCAAAATCTCTCAAAATGTATTGGAAAAAATCATTTACCGAAAGCCGCGGATTAAAAAGCAGAGCCACGCGCGTATTGTTTTGAGTACCGTTTAGGGTTTCCATGAAAGAACGAATAATAGTAGTCTTGCCCGTGCCCACTTCTCCGGTAAGAACAATAAATCCTTTCTTTTCTTTCACTCCATAAATCAACTGGGCCAGAGCTTCCCGATGATTTTCCCCCAAATATAAATAATGGGGATCAGGAGTAAGGTTAAATGGATTTTCTTTTAAACCGTAAAAAGATTCGTACATATTAAATACCGTAAGGCGTTAGGCGCAAGGCGTAAGGGGTTAAAAAAATAAAGAAAGACCGTAAGGCCTTAGGCTTAAGGCGTAAGGCGATAACGCTAGGCACATGGCGCAAAGCGCAAATCGAAAGAAAGTTTTGCTGCGCAGCAGTGGTGTAGTGCATTTCAATCTCCACTTGATAATTTTTTAATTAGCGAGGTCAACATTTTGTCGATTCTTAAAATTAAATCAGAAATAGAAACCAGTTTTTCCGGAAGTATGTAACCAAGATTAATGGCCAATTCTAACTGCGTATCTAATTCACTTATAGAACCCTGAGCTATGCTCAGAAAATTTTTAAATTGGGCTTTTCCTTTCCTCGCCGCCCCTTCAGCAATATTACATGGAATACTGATAGCCGCTCTGCGCATCTGCGCTACTAGGCCGAATTTTTCTTCTTCGGGAAAAATAATTGTTATTTTATAAATCTTCTTTGCCAATTCCATCGATGCCTTCCAAACGTCCAGTTTTTTATGAGGTTTTTCCATTATTCAATTCCTTTCATTTCTCTTTTGTTCTCTCTAACGCTCTCACGCCCTCGCGCCTTACGCTTTTATTTTTTCTTCTTCCTTCAAATTCGGAATTACGGCTAATACGGGCAGGTTGAGGTAGCTTTCTAAATCGGCCTCAGTATGGAACGATTGGTCCATTGTTTCGCGGAACCAGGCTAATCCCAACCCAGAAATTAAACCAATAAACGCACCAATCAATAAAATCCTATTTCGGTCTGGTTTTACAGGCTTTTCGGGTAAACGCGCCGGATCTAATACTTTAAACTGTTCTCCTTGCTGTTTGCGCTCCAGACTCTCCGCCATCTGGGCTTGAATCTTTTTGTCCAGCATGGATTGATAATTGGCCTTCAAAAGATCATAATCTCTGGTGAGCAGCAACAGTTCCTGCTCTCTTTTGGGGGTTTCCTCAACGCGCAATTGATAAAGACGAATTTGTTCCTTCAGGTTTCTTTCTTCCTCACGGAGTCGCTTAGCCTCCAGGAGGGCAGCATTGTATTGCTCAGTGTATTGCATGAGCAGTCTTTCCACGAGTGGATCTACTTGGCGCACAGGGGGACGAGCAGGCGTCCTTGAGGAAGTTAATGATTGGGCTCGGGCGGTAGCTTCTCTTTCTTGTTCAGCAATCATTTCCTCTTGTTTCTTAAGGGCCTCTTTTGCTTTCGGCTCAATTTGGGCTATCTTTCTTTTTAGACTTATAACATCAGGGTGATTCTCCGTATATCTGGCCCGGGCACTTTCCAGATCTCTTTTAAGTTGATTCCATTGAGTGACTACAGGATCTTCGGGGATTCTTTCTCTGGTGGCCATTAATTGACCCTGACTTACTTCGCTTCCTTGTTCCGTAAGAACAGGAGAGGGCTCCGGCCTTTTTAATTGCTCAATCTGACTTTGGAGGATAATTATTCGGTCTTCAGCAGCTTTTATGCTATCGTTAGTAGTCTTGAGCTGTTGTTGCAAGCGTTCTAAAATTCTTAAATTAGCATCTAATTGCTGCGGAAGCTGCCCCATATGCTTCTGCCGAAATTTACGAATCTCTTCTTCTTTTTTGATTAGCTGTTCTTCAATATTGCTAAGCTCTTTGGTTAAAAAGGCGGAAGTACTTTCTGCTTGCATCTCCCTAACTTTCAAATTCTCTTCAATAAACAGGGAAGCTAATTTATTGGTGACCTTCATAACTATGGTCGGTTCTTCCCCTTCAAATGAGATGGTGAAGGTATTTTGAGTCTCCCTCTCCCGACCACTTGGCCTCTGCTGCACATTTACTTCTATGGCCTTCCGCATCTTTTCCACTACCTCTTCCATAGGGGCTTTTTTTCTTAATTCCGGATAAAGATTAAACTCCTGAATAATTTTTTCGAGGCGCGTGCGGCTGAGGATTTCCTGACTAATGGTATTTAATCTTTCCCCAATGGAAGCCGTAATCGTGGGGCGGACATATGTTTCCGGAACTCGTTGAGGCTGGACAAGAATCAAGGTCGTAGCCCTGTAAATTTTGGGTAAGAATTTATAAACGCCAAAGGAGATAAAAACAGCGGCAATCAGAGGAATAATGATATACCACTTACGCCGCAATCCAATGGCTATATAATCATTAAGGCCTAAAGGTTTTGGTGTGTTGTCCAATGTTAACTCCTTTTAAATCCAGGCAGAGCGCATGGCGCAGAGCGCAAAGAGCAAAAAAAGTGCTGCAGTAAGATAGTGCTGCAGTGGTGCAGTGCGGCAGTGACTTCGCGCTGATATGAAATTTTCTATTCTCTGTGTCCGCAGTGAACTCTGGAGCCATACTTTTATGATTTTCTTATCCTGTAAATTTGCGTTCATCTGCGTCCCATTTTCATAAAGTTGCACTTAAGCGCAAAAGGATTCTGTTTTCTGAATATTCTTCAATATCGATATTGGAATCATTTGCCCGATGCGTAGCTTCAAATGACAAACTCAACCACCGAAGTATCTGATAATTGGCAAAGCCGCGAATGCTGTATAGCCAATCTTTTCTATCTGTTAAATATTCCGCTCTTTCTATAGCCCCGGAAGCTCCGAGCAAAAATCTGGGATCAAGATTATGAGTTAGAGTGGCGATCGCTCGGTAGTATTTTGTAAAACCAAGGTTTTCCGCTGTAAAGAAATCCTCTCGATAGCCACCTTGTAAAGAAAGACTAAAGGTCGTTTTTTGTTCTCGGTAAGTTCCTGCTACGTCAAAAAAAGCGCCCTCAGTAGAAGATCCTCTCTCTGGTTTTTGCCAAAAATAACCAACTTGCACCCTTCCTGAGAAAGTGGGGCTAAAGGCATGCTCAAGGCCAATGCTGGGGTTGTTAACTTCATAGTCAATCCCGGGAGAATCAAAATCTCTCCTCACATAAACATATTCACCAAAAATTGATGTCCGCGGATTGAATCTATAAGTGTAGCGACCACGAATATTATGACCTACAAAATCAGGCGACAATTCAAAATCCCCATGAGTAAAACCATATTCCAATAAAATCCCATGACGAATGGTAAACCAATAGGTGACTCGGGGACTTATATAATTTTCTCGGCTATCTTCAGCCGCCGGATCTTTGGTTTCATAATAATTATTCCGGTAGGTAACTGAAAATCGGTCATCAGGGCCAAAGCGGTACTCCAAAGAAGGTTCTAAAACATTCCGCCAATAAATATATCTTTGCCTCTGGGTGCCTAAAATGTACTGTTCTGGCAAAGCCCCTTCGATATATTCCCTTTCTCGCGGTTCTTCAGAACGGATAAAATAATCCCTTAATCTAAGAGTTAGCTTTCGCTCAAAGGTATACCAAGCATTTAAATTGCCTTCATGGCTAACATAATCGTTTTCTTTTTCCCGCGCGTAATAGACTAATCCCAAGCGGTAATCTAAATCCAGCCCTGCGGGCTGCTGAGGGGCTGTTAGAATTTGTCCTGGGGTAGTTACTCTTGCCGGAGAAGTAGAAAACCTAATCCCGGGAGAAATGGTCGTAATAAAATCATCCTTTTTGTTATCCCGAGTTAGATAGATATTATCGTTATATTCTTCTTGAACTGTTAGGTATGGGTGAAACATAGACAAAAAATCAGAAAAATCAGCTTGGGAAACTCCAGGGATAGAGAAGACAGAAAAAAGCAAAGCGCAGAAAGAAAAAAGTGCGGCAGTGCTGCAGTAAAAGGCAAAACGCATAGCGCAAAGCGCAGAGCGCAGAGCGAAAAAAGTGCGGCAGTTATTTTTCATTATTCCATTATTCCAGTATTCCATTATTCCCCCTTATTATTCTTTTTTCGAAGCCCGAAACTCGCCTCTCGTAACTTGCTTTTCCCAGTATCCCAATATTCCATCGATCCATCATTCCAATATTCCAATCTTTCTCTCTTTTAGGGCACGATTATGGTATCTCCAGCCTTTAAGGTAAAATTGGGGTCTTTTCCTTCGGTAATTCTTTTATAATTTATGGTTATCCTTTTTTCGCTGCCGCCTTCTTTGCGAATTATCAGTATTCTTTTCTGGTTAGCCCATTCGGTAAAACCACCAGCCATAGGAATGATTTGCAAAATAGTAGTTTCACTCCTTAAACGGTAGACTCCGGGGGTCCTAACTTGCCCAGAAACAAAAACCTTATGGCTATTAGCTTCCATGACGATTACTGAAACATTGGGCAAATCTATAAATTTCTTTAATTTTTCAGTGATCGTTTCTTTTAATTGCAAAGGCGTAAGCCCGGCGGCTGGCACTTCATCAATTAAAGGAAGAGAGATATTTCCATCCATTCTCACCGGCACAGTCCGAGACAAAAGCTCTTCCCTCCAAACGTGGATATAAAGGACATCTTCGGGCCCGATAATGTAGTCAGTCACATCAGCCTTGATTTCGCTTTGCGCTTGCTTTTTCTCAAAAAGTTCTTTTTCCTGCTGAGCGATGAGCAGGGTCGGGAAAATTATTAAGGCAAATAATATTGGGAAGAAAACTATTTTTTTCATTTAGTCTCCATAAATTTTAAGGATGGACATTTGCTACTCTCTTGATCAGGTCACGAATATCAGTTCCATCTGCCGGAAAGCAAATCTGGTCTATCTTCACTTCATAACCGGCTTTTTCAAAATCACAGAATTTTAAACTGCCTTCGAACCTCGTACGGGCCACACTCGCTGCCGAACTATCGGCATAAGGAAGAATGGCTGCTATCCTTTCATCGCTTAAATTTCCTAAAATATCGCTGTCCCGAAACTCTTCTTTTACTAAATTACATAATAATTCGAGACAATTCTGTTGGTTGTGGCCATTATCTTGTTTGGCCAGACAGCATAGGTTCATGATCAAGACACAAAAAAATTCCTGATACCTCCGGGCCCTTTTTACCTCCAAATCAAGCAGGTAAAGAAAAACTTCCCGGTTTAAAATACGCCCCAGTTCCGAGCTATCTTTCTGACCGACCACTTTCTCCATCCTGCTTGCCCCTTTAAAAATTTATTTAATTCCTCCAACCATCAAGGTTGTATTTCTGAATTTTATAAAGCAGGGCCTTATAGCTGATTTTCAACAACTTGGCCGCTTCTTTCCTATTCCAGCGCGTCTCGGCCAATGTTTTTTTGATCAACCCTTTTTCGGCATTTTCCACGGCTTCTTTTTTTACTTTTTTTAAACTACAATTCTCTAACCCATTTAATCCATTCTGAAGCAAATTCTCAGATCCCAAATGATTTAGATCATTAAGGCCATTTTTGTTTTCTGGCCAGTTAGTTAGGGCAACATCTTCCCCAAAGAGAATGATCCTTTTAATCATGTTCTCTAATTCCCGAATATTACCTGGCCAACTGTATTCTTTAAAAGAATTAATAGTTTCTCCGGAAATCCATGGAACTGACTTGCGAAATTTTTGACAATAGTGATTAAAGAAAAAGAGGGAAAGGGGCACAATCTGACTTTTTCTTTCCCGGAGTGGCGGAAGGGTAATGCTCACCACATTAATCCTAAAAAAGAGGTCTTCTCTAAACTTTCCTTCTTGCAAATATTTTTCCATGTTATCTTTCGTGGTCGCTAACACTCGCGTATTCACAGAAATGTCTTTTTGTCCGCCAAGGCGAGAAAATTCTCCATCTTGAAGGACTTGGAGAAGTTTAGGTTGAAGGGAGATATCAATTTCGCCTATATCATTAAGGAGAATGGTGCCTCCACTGGCCAGCTCAAATTTCCCAGGTTTTTGGGTGTGCGCCCCCGTGAAGGCTCCCTTTTCAAAACCAAAAAGCTCGCTTTCCAGGAGCGTAGCTGGGATAGCAGCGCAATTGACTTTAATAAATGGCTTCTCTTTGCGCGGGGAATGCAAATGAATAGCTTGTGCCACCAATTCTTTCCCAGTTCCTGTTTCTCCTTTAATTAAAACAGGTATATCAGTATCAGCTATTTCTTCAATAATAGTCTTTATCTTATTCATCTTGGCGCAATTACTAAAGAAGACCTCGTAAATATCGCGCATCTCCACCCATTTTCAAAATTTATTTAAAACAATAAATTAATGAGCAATACCAATGCCATTTAAGCAAAAATTATGCTGAAATTTTTTAACACCTGATAATCAAAGAGAAAATTTTTATAATTTTTAAATTCCTTTGAAGGAAATTTTAGAGAAAGATAAGGGTAAGTGGAATTTTATTAGAAAAAAGTGGTAAAAATTTTCCACTTTTCTAAAACGGAAAATTATTTCCTCTTTAAACTTCCAATCCTCCAAAATTTCCTTTTTATTTATTTTTTTTCTCTCGCCCGCTTCGCTCGAGAACGCAGAGGACGCAGAGAAAAACTTTTTAAAAGTTAAAATAAAAAACAAAAAAAATTTAATTAAAACTCTGTTCTCTCTGCGAGCTCTGTGAGAGATATTATTTCTCTCGCCCGCTTCGCTCGAGCACACAGAGGACACAGAGAAAAGACATATTAAAAATTAAAAACAATAAAATTAATTTAATTAAAACTCTGTGAGCTCTGTGGGCTCTGTGAGAGATAGTTTTTAAATTCCTAATTCTTTCATTTTATTTAAAAGCGATTTATAGCTAATTTTTAAAATATTGGCTGCTTTTTTGCGATTCCAATTAGTCTGTTCCAAAGCTCGATAAATCGCCTCCTTTTCCACCCTTTGAATTGCTTCTTTGTTAATCTCTTTTAAAGAGATGACCTCTTTTTTACCTCCGTCGGGAATAGAAATATGTTTAGAAAGTGATTTTATTTCTTTGATAATCTCTTCCTCATTGCCCAGGACTAAGTAACGTTGGATCAAATTCTCGAGTTCCCGAATATTGCCAGGCCAATGGTATTCATAGAAGGTTTTAAGCAGACTTTCTGGCAATGGTCTTAAATTCTTATTAAATTTTGAAGCAAATTTATTAGCAAAATATTCTACAAAAACTGGAATTTCTTCTTTTCTGACCCGGAGCGGCGGAACAGTAATATTCACTACATTTAAGCGGTAATACAAATCTTCTCTAAACCTACCTTCCCTTACTGCTTGTTCTATATTCCGATTGGTAGCCACTAAGATACGCAAATCCACCTTTATATCGCTCCTTCCGCCTAATCGCGAGAATTCGTGATCTTGCATGACCTGCAAAAGTTTGGCCTGCAAATAAGGACTAATTTCTCCGATCTCATCTAAAAAGATGGTGCCCCCATTGGCTAACTCAAATTTGCCCGGTTTCCTCCGGTATGCTCCTGTAAAAGCTCCTTTTTCGTAGCCAAAAAGCTCGCTCTCCAAAAGTTCGGCTGGCAAGGCCGCACAATTGACTTTGACAAATGGCTTGTCCCGGCGCTGGGAATTAAGATGAATGGAGCGGGCAACTACTTCTTTGCCCACTCCACTTTCTCCTTGAATTAAAACAGTAACGTCAGTGTTGGCCACTTGATCTATTATTTCTTTGATCCGCCGCATTTTTTCACTGGCATAGATGAAAATGCCTTGGTCGCCAGCCATCATCTCGCCAACTTCAATAAAGGTAGTTGCTGCCTTGGTCGGCTCTTCCAGAATATTTTTCTTCATTAAACGATTCATTTCTTGCATTTCCAGGAAAAACCGGGCAGAAGTAAGAGCGGCACCCACTTGGGTAGAAATATAAGTTAAAGCAAGTTTATCACCTTCATCAAAAGCCCCTTTTTGGGAGTGACTTAGATTAAAAACTCCGACTACCCGCCCTTTTTCCAGAATGGGCAGGCAAATTAAAGAGCGGACGTTATTGCTTAAGCCATCTACCTTTACAAAACGTGGTTCCTCGCTAACATCATTTATCAACACGGCCTTTCCTTCTTGCAAAACCCAACCGGCAATTCCCTCTCCAGGTTTAAATCGCTTTCCTTTTCCAGATGGGGCAGAATAGAAAGCGGTTTCTTTTTCATTTTTGCCTCTGGCAGCCCGAACAGTTAATTCTCCGGAAACCGGATCTTTTAGCATAATGGAACAATTTTCAGCATTAATTTCATCCATCAATGCATCCAATATCTTTTTGCAAGTCGCCGGCAAATCAGGAAGGCTGCGTAAGGCCCCTTGAACTTTTTGAAATAAGATAAATTCCCTACTATTTTTAGAAGGAGATGATTTATAACTTTCTAAATTCGATGATTCCTTATAATTTGATTCTCGGGAATTTATCAGGTCCATTTAACTTCCCTCCCTAAAGAATATGGGCTATCCAATTATTCCCAGTTGATTTTGCGGGGCTTGGAACTCGGCTGAGCTTTGATTTTGCTCATTATGATTCCTTAACCCCTTTTGTAAATGTAATAGGATGCGTCTTGTGGGAAATGGCTTAACAAAAAAGTCATCTACCCCAGCATTAATTATTTCTTGGTATTCATGCTCTTGGACGTCATCATTGGCCAGCATCATTACGTAACCATCTGGAGATAATTCCTTGAATTTTTTAATTATTTCAAGAGCTGAATCCTGCCCAATCCAATACTCAGAGATTAGTCCATGAAATTTATATTCAAGAAGGATCTTTCGAGCTTCCTCAGTTGTAGCAGCGCAAAAGACTTTGTATCCTTCGTTTTCCAAGAGAGTTCGTAAAACCCAACGAGTATGTTCTTCAGGATCTAAAATAATTATGGCTTTGACCATTTTGCCACCCTTTGATTAGAAATTAAAAAATAATTAAATTGAGCGATTAAATGATTTTGCCATCCCTTATAGCCATTACCGCGCAAGGGGAAAATCCAAAAAAGATTACAAAAAGGATTCCTGTTTTCACAGGAGTGACTAAGGCTTAGCTCTCTTATTAATCAGAAACAGCAAGTATTTACAATTATCACTCTTACTTTCCTCCATGGTCTTGTCTTATCGACTTTTTCCAATGAGACTGGGTTGCAATTCAGCATAAGAAATGAAGCCAAATGCGGCAAAGGCCAAGCCCTTGGGACTTGCTGTAGCTCGCATCAAAATGTCGCTTTCATTAATAATAATTTAAGCGGTAGAAATAATAAGCAAATTCTATTCCAGAAGGGTGGCGAAGATTGGGATTAAATAAGGGGATGATTTTAAAAGAGAATTTTCTAAATCAATTTATTCTTAAAAAGGTGAATGAAGTCTAACTCGCCCTTTTGGCACAATGAGTGTGCCAAAAGGGAAAAGATAAAAGTAAGGGGCAGGGAGCGAAAAGCGCAGAGCGCAGGGCGCAAAGCGCATAGCGTTAAAAAACAGTTGGGCAGTGCGGCAGTAAAAACAAAAACGCAAAGCGCAGAGCGTAAAAACAGTTATGAAGTGTTGCGGCAAAAATAAAAACGCAGAGCGCATAGCGCAAAGCGCATAGCGTTAAAAAACAGTTGGCCAGTGCGGCAGTAAAAACAAAAACGCAAAGCGCAAAGCGCATAGCGCATAGCGTTAAAAAACAGTTAAACAGCGGTGGTGCTGGGGGGCAAAGAGTCCAGGTTATGATCGAGGGGTGGTTTTCTCTATTTCCTCGACTAAATTTTTTAAAATTTCAATATTTTCAAAGTTGTCAGGATAAGTAGCTGCTTGGAAAGAGAGATCTTTAAGAGTCTGGTTCAGATGGGCATTTTCGATAAATGCTTGATGAGTCTGGATGAGGTTAGAAAGTCTTTGCAAAACCACTAGGCAACCATTTTTATCCGTCTCGGGAAGGAGAACTTCTACATCACCATTTCCCCGCCCAACTATATCTTCTTCCCGCGTAAATTTTAGCAGAATTTGGGCCAGCTCTTCATAAAAAAACTCAAAAAAATCACCAATTTTTTCTTTAGGGGGCATTTGCAGAGCAAGTAATGATAAAGGATGTTTATGCCTTTTAGCCCGCTTAAGCTCTTGGCGCAGGCGTTTATAAAAAAATTGTTGGTTAAAAATATTCTTGGGCATCTGTAAAGCAAAATAATCAAAAATTATCTGTTTTTCGAGCTTTTGATTTCTAAGGATTAAATCTCGATAACGCAATCCTTTTTTAATATGAGTCAAGATCTTTTCCGGAGAATAAGGCTTGAAAATTATGTCCCCTACACCCAATTCAAAAAGCTGCTCATATGCTTTATCATCTATTTCCCTGTATGTAACAATTAGCAAATAAGTTTCCGGAGTATTATTTTTAAGGTAAACGAGCAAACTCTCAGAATCTTTTACCTCCGGAAAAAATTCGGTAATTACTACGGCGTAGCGGGCGGCCTTTACTTTTTGAAAAGCTTCTTCAATACTTCTGGCGGTTTCCACAAAATATTTTTCGGACTCTAAAAGCAAACGATAAACATCCACCAGATTCTTGAAGGGATCTAATAACAGAACCCTTTCTTGATTTTTCATGCCCAACTCCATCTCAACTGGACGAGGAAATGGAAAAAGTTAGGTTTGGTACTCTTTTTTCCAGAGCTCATCCAGTTGATATTTTTTTATGCGGTTAATCAACATTTTCCTCGTAATCCCGAGTAACCGCGCTGCTCTCTCCTGATTCCATTCCGCCTCCGTTAATTTTTTGATGATCCATTTTTTTTCAATTTCAGAGACCTTCTCTGGTAGATTAATTGCCCCCTTTTCATCTTCTATTTCGCTCTCTTTGTTCATTATAAAACGCGGAGGAAGGTCCTTTAGGGTAATAACTTTACCTGAACAAAAGATCATCATTTGCTGAATCACATTGGCCAGCTCCCGGACATTTCCATGCCAAGGATAGCTTTTAAGTTGTTCAATAACTTCCGGCTCAATGCGGATGGGCTCATCACCTTCTTGGTATTTTTTAAGGAAGTAATTAACTAATAGAGGAATGTCGGAAACCCGCTCGCGCAGTGGAGGAATAGTGATCGGCACAATGCTCACCCGAAAATAGAGGTCTTCCCGAAAATTACCTTTGCGGACTTCTTCTGGCAAATTCCGATTGGTAGTGCAGAGTATGCGCACGTCCACCTTAATTGATTTACTCTCCCCTACCCTTTCAAATTCTTTCTCTTCAATCACGCGTAAAAGAGTCTTTTGGAGATGGAGCGGCACTTCGCCAATTTCATCGAGGATGATGGTGCCTCCATTAGCCATTTGGAAGCGTCCTACTTTATCTCTGATGGCGCCAGTAAAGGCCCCCTTGCTATGCCCAAAAAGCTCGCTGGTTAAAAGTGATTCGGTGAGTGCTCCACAATTAACTGTAATCAGCGGTTTATCCTTTCGCTGGCTATTGTAATGAATTGTTTTGGCAATAAGATCCTTGCCCGTTCCGCTCTCGCCCTGAATCAACACCGTCTTATCTGTACTGGCGATTTTGCCCATGATTTCAAAAATTTCCAGCATCTTGGGGTGCTGCCCGATAATATTGGGGAAAGAATATTTCTCGATCACTTCTTTGCGCAAGTGGTCGAGCTCGCGCTCCATTTCCTGATTTTTAAGCGCTTGCCGGACAATTATCAGAAATCTCTCTAAGTTGTTAAAAATGGGTTTTTCGAAAAAATAAAAAGCGCCTCTCTTTAGGGCTTCAACAGCCATGGATACAGAACCAAAAGCAGTAACGAGAATTACCGGCAACTTTTGATCCAATTTCTTTACTTCTTCCAGTAACTCCATGCCGCTTAATCCGCTCATTCTTTCATCAGTTATAACGAGATTTATAGGTTCACTCTTCAGCCTCTGCAAAGCTTCTTCAGCCTTTTCTGCCGGAATTACTTGGTAACCTTCGTCAGCAAGTATTTGGCAAAGACCAAAGAGAGAATTCGGTTCGTCATCCACCACTAAAATGCGAGGGGGCATCATAACTTTTCTCTCCCGGACGCAAAAGTTCTATTCCCCGGCAATTCGACAAAAACTTTTGTCCCTTTTCCTTCCTCGCTCTCCACCCAAATGCGCCCATTATGACGTTCGGCAATAATGCGCCGACAAATGGCTAAACCTAAACCAGTACCCCGAAGTTTAGTGGTAAAAAAGGGGTGAAAAAGGGAAGCCATGTTTTCCTTTTTTATTCCTGGACCATTATCAGCAATAATAACTCTTAGCCAACCCGGAGCAGGCTCAGGAAAAAATCCCGTATTTATAACTATTTCTCCACCATCACTCATGGCTTCAATACTGTTTTTGACAATATTCATGAAGGCCTGCTTTATTTCTTCATAATTAACTAAAATCTTAGGAATCCCTTCTTGGTATTCTTGCCGGATTTTTATTCTCGTGGAAAAGTCTTCATAAATGTGGCTGAGAATATTGATGACTACGGTTATAACCTCATTAATGTTCACTAAAGAATAGCGACTCCGCGATGGGGGACGAATAAAATCTAAACACTCCTGAACAAATCCACTCAAGTGTTGGACTTCTTCTTGAATTATCTTAATCGATTTAGCCAGCACTTCATCCTGCAAATTTGATCGGCGCTGAATTATAGCTAAGGCTCCACTTATGGCATGGAGCGGGTTGCGGATTTCATGGGCCAGAAAGGGGAAAAATTTTTCAAAGGATGATAGGCGGGCTAACTTTTTATCCTCCAATTTAGCTTCCCGAATTTTGAATACTTCTTTTATTGAATTAATTAAGTGCACATTATCAAAAGGCTTAGAAATAAAATCTTCTGCGCCAGCTTTCATAAGTTCCACAGCTACCTGTTCGCCACCAAAGGCCGTCAGAATTATTACCGCGATATCTTCATTCGTCTCTTTTATTTTTTTTAAAATTTCATCACCTTTTATATCAGGTAGCTGCAGATCCAAAAGGACCATATCGAAGGGTTCATTAAATATTTTATCCAGGGCTGCCCCCCCATCTTCAGCAATAGCCACCTGATACCCTTCCTTTGTTAAGAGCTGAGCTATCACCTGAGCAAGTTCTTTATTATCATCAACGATGAGAATCTTTTTTTGTTCTTGTTCCATTTTATTTTATATGGGACGCAGATGAACGCAGATAAACGCAGAAAAATCCTTTTAAATTATTTTAAAAATTTTAAAATAGATTTTAAATCCTGTAAATCTGCGGCAATCTGCGTCCTATTTTTATTTTTTTGGACGCGGATAAACGCAGATAAACGCAGAAAAATCCCTTTTTATTTAAATAAAAAATATTAAAAAATTATTTTTTATCCTGTAAATCTGCGTCCTATTTTTATTTTTTGAAACGCAGATAGGCGCAGATTTTAAAATTATAATTTTTAAATTTAATTTAAAAAATTGGTTTTTAATTAAATCTGCGTTTATCTGCGGCAATCTGCGTCCTATTTTATTTTTTCCAATGTAGCTCTGGCTTCTTCTGCACCCGGAAATTTTGGGTCTAATTGCAAAGCTTTACTTAGTTCTTTCTTGGCCATAGGCAGGTTATTATTTCGGTAATAAGCCATACCTAAATGGTATTTCATAACTGGGTTGTCCGGAATTTTTTCATTAGCCTCCTGCAAATAGGTTAAGGCGCGCGAAAAAATATTCTTTTTATAATAAACCCAGCCCAGCGTGTCACTGATATGAGGATCTTCAGGTGCCCGCCCTTTGGCCATCTGCGCTAAAGAAAGAGCTTCGTCAATGTTCTCTCCCTTCTCCGCATAAAGATAAGCCAGGTTATTAGCGGCCGGAATAAAATTAGGATTGATTTTCAAGGCCTTCTGATAATTTTCTTTGGCCTTTTCATAATCTCTTTGCGTGTCATAGAGCACCGCCAACCCCATATAAGCGGATAAAGAGTTAGGATCTTTTTGCAAGGCTGTTTTATATTCGTTGATAGCTTGATCGATTTTCTTCTGCCGGCCATAATAGTTACCCAAAGATATATAAAATCCGGGGACATGGGGATTTATTTCTATGGCTTTTTTATAAAAAACTTCTGCCTTAGAATGATTTTTGTTAATTTCGTAAAGGCGTCCAAGCAAATGATAATAAAATGGATTCTGGGGAGACTTTTCTATCTGTTTTTCCACCCGGGCAATGGCTTTGCGCGTATCCTTCTGACTTAAATAAACGGCCGCCAATAAATAAAGGGCATCCAAGTAATTGGCGTTCAAGGTAAGCGCCTTTTCCAGTTGTTCTAAAGCTTCCGCGGGCTTTTTTTGAGCCAAAAGTGCCCGACTTAAATGAAAATAACCCACAGGATTTTTGGGGTTTAAACGAATTACTTCAGCAAATGACTTGCTGGCTTGGGCTATTTCTTTTTTTCCCAGATAGGCATTACCTAAAATTAAATGTCCCGCCACTGAATTCGGATCATTCTGCAAAATTTCGCGCCCCTCTTCGATAGCTGCCTCGAAAGCGCCCGCTTTTAAATTTATATCAGCCAACAAAATTCGGGGATCAATCCATTTCGGGTTAAGTTTGATTGCTTCCAGGAGAGCATTTTTCGCTTGTTGCACATCTTTATTCCCCAAATGGGCTAATCCTAAAAGATAATGGCCCAGGGGAGATCTGGGATTTTCTTTAAGGTAAGGTTGCAGTTCACTGATAGCTTCATTAAACTCGTTTTTAGCCAAGTGCAGGCGGCCATTGAGGAACATCCCTTCATGGCTCTTGGGATTAATCTTCAAAATTTCATCGATTACCGCCTTAGCTTCGGCATATTTTTTATCATTGAGATAATACTCCGCCAGCTTTGCGCGCACGGGAATATTCTGGTTATCAATTTCTCTCCCTTTTTTATAAATTTCCAGAGCCTTTTCTTTTTTGCCCCATATTAAATAAAAATCGGCCAAGTGTATGTATGAAGGAATTCTCTTAGCATCTATTTCTATTCCTTTGAGAAACTGCTTCTCCGCGTCTTCTAAGCGATTAATGGAAACGTAAAAATCTCCCAAAGTCATCCAGGAAAAAACATCTTTAGGAGCAATCTGGGTAATTTTGATAAATTCTGCTTCGGCTTCTTTTATTTTGCCCTCCCGGCGATATAAGCTTCCCAGAGCTAATCGCGGCTGAATTGCTTTTTCATCAAGCTGGATAGCGTCCCTAAAGGCTTTTTCAGCCTGAAGGAAATCTTTTTTGAGAACATAAAGATTGGCTAAGTGCAAGTATGCATCAATTTTTTTAGGATCTTGGCGGATTGCTTTTTGCGCCGTGGCCATGGCTTCATTTAGATTGTTCTCGGCCAGGAATACCGAGCTCATCAGGAGAAGAGCGGCAGAGTTTTGAGGTTCTTTAGCTAATACTTTTTCTGCTTGCTCTCTGGCTTTTTTATGGTCGCGAGCCAGAAGATAAAGGTGGCCAAGCTGGATACGAGCATCCATGAAATCTGGATTTATATCCAGACACTTGGTGAACTCACTTAAGGCTTCTCGAAATTGGCCTACTTTTAGATAAGCCAAACCAAGCTTATAGCGCGCCTGGGCATCTTTGGGTTCTATCTGCAAAACGTTTTTATATTCAATTATGGCTTCCCGAAATTTATTTTCAGCAAAGTACTTCTCCCCTCTTCCCCAGTGGCGTTCTTTTTTCGCTTCTTTACTGCAAGAGGCAAAAAGGAAAAGAAAAGAGAGACAAAGAAAAAAGAATAACATCTTTGGTCTTGGAGGATGAAATGAGGGCATTTTTTCTCCCATCTTTAGGTAAGATTAAAACTTTATATACCATATTTTTTGAAAAAGCGAAATACGATAAAAAAGTGGGGCAGGGAGCAATAAGCGCAAAGCGCATAGCGCATGGCGCAAAGCGAACGGAGCAATAGGCAGGGGGCAGGGAGCAAAATAAGAAACGTAAGGCGTGAGAACGTGAGGGGTAAAAAAGCAAAGCGCAGAGCGCATAGCGTAAAAAAAATTCAAAAGGGGGGCAGTTGATGAGTAGTCTTGAGGGTGGTAAAGGAATGGGAAAAAATGGAAAAAAGTTTCTTCCATTTTAAAAAACTCCGGGAAAAACATTAACAATAATTTTTAATAAAATTAGAAAGTTATTTTACTTGCGGGCTGCGGCTCAATTTTTGCAGATAATTATATCTGTATGCTTACCAGACGAGAAGTATTGATTGAATTGCAGCGTATTGGAATTAAGAAGCCTTCTATGCTTAAATTATGCCTCCGGGACTTTGAAAATTATATGGCCACGAACTATGGCCTAAAAATCCTAAAGAAAAGGCCTGAGGCTTTTTCAGATCTCAAAACGAAATAAAAGCCGAAACAAGAGAAAGATTCAAATAAATTTATAAATTTATGAAGGCTGCGGCAATGATTTATTTTTGCCGCAAGTATTCATTGGTTGCTTGCTTAACTGCGGCCACTTTACTTTTTGCCTTTTTTATGTAAGTAACTCATTTAAATTATTTTTGGGGGGCAATTGGAGCTAACTCAAGCAGCGCCCCCAGAGCAGGCCCTGACCTTTTAAGAAGGTCATTGAGATTTAAATCTCGCCAAACAATTTCTTTGCTTTCTTTTCCCGAAACAACTAATCTCTTTACCCAAAAGTTCCCATCCTGGACTTGAACTTCTGCTCTTAGATTGTCATAGGTTTTTAAAAAAAGAGGGATCCGCTCTTCTGGTCTGACTTCAATTTCTCTTCTTTGCAGCAAAGCCCAGAACTCGCCGTTAACTTTTTCGTAATTTTGCCCTAGCCAGCGCAGCTTTGCCTCGCCACTTATGCTGACGGTAAGGGAAAAGTTATTCTTATAAGCCACTTTCAATTCCGTGTGATCAAGAAGAAGCCTTAAACTACCTTCTTTAACTTCCTGATAATACTTACCCTGGAGACGCTGGGGATTTTTCAAATCTTTAATTTCTATTTCCGTTTTTCCTAAAACTGTTTTAATGATGTTTAGGCCCATGATTAAGTCCGGAATTTGCATACCCATATTTTCTGAGTTCCAGGAAATATTTTGCAAAGATAAATCAAAGGGAAAGAAGGGCCTAACTTTACCGATTTTTAATTTGCCCATATTTAATTGGGCAAAGCTTCGGGCCAAGTTTTCCTTGATAGCCTCATAAGGAAATTGCATTAAAAGAAAAAGATAGAAAAGAATTAAGGCTAAAAGGGAGTAGCCAATGGTTTTCATTTCATTTTATGGCCTCAATGGTTTTTATTTAAAAATAAGAAAATCCTAAATTGCGCGATGCTTCATCGCCACTATCGCCAAACACATGGAATTAGCCGGAATGACCATGGGGGATGATTTTAACCCGAAAATTGCTCCAATTAAATAAATATATTTTTATTTTCTCCTTAAGTACGGTAAAAAACTAATTGCAAACTAACATCTATGAATTTAGGTGTAGTGTAGCGGGGTTTGATGGATATGCGCGAAATATTAAAGGCGCCTGGAGAAGATTGTATCAGATAAAGAAATCTGGTCAGATGCGGAAGATCGGTTTTTTCTAAGACCACTTCTACAATCATCTCTTCGCTACCTCCGCCCACGGCTGGAGAAGGTTTTATAGTCCGAACATTTTGCTTTAAGTCCGCCTTTTCCACCCACCCATTCAAGCGGGAAAGAGGAGCCAGGTTTCTCTCTTCTGGTGAAATGCGCGCAGACAAATTCGCTCTGATTTGTTTTAATAAGGCCAGCTCTTTTTTTAAGGCTCTTATTTCGCTTAGCTCTTTCTCTTTTTGCTGGATTAATCTATCCAAATCGCCAGCCCGCTGCCAGGCTGGATAAATTACCATTTGAAAAACAAGGATGACTCCCAAGCAAAACACTCCAGCGGCTATGAACTTCTTTTCCCGCTCTTTGATCTTCATTTAATCCCCTTTTTCATCTGGATTTTAAATTCTACTATATTTTCCAAAGTGCTTGCCCGGGCTACTTTTAACTGTGCTTCTTTAAAGAGGGGGGAATTATCGAGTTGCGCTTTCAAGCGATTAGCAGTCTCAAAAGAGTCTGCTTCCCCGGCGATTTCCACGATCTCTGCCTCCACGGTTAATTCCGTTATTCTTATTTTCCAGGTAGGGTCCACCGCGGAGCTAATCTCATAAATTACTTCCAGCGGAGATTCGTTTTTGCTCATCCCTGCCCCGGCCCCCGTTTTTTTCCTTTCTTCTTGCAGTAAATTCCTCATCTGCTGGACTTCGTGGACAATTTTCTTAGCCCCAGGATTAGCCTGCAAAAATTCCAGGCGAATTTGGTTTTTTAATTCCCGATATTTACTTTCTTTTAAATAATAATTAGTCCCCAAGACACCTAATCCCAATAGAGCTAAAATAATTGCATAGCTGGCCAACACCGATAGGCGCGATCTCTGCTTGGCTAACTTCCGCGTCGAAGCAAATTCTTCTCGGCGCAAATTAATCCGTTCTTCGGGAGGCACATTTGCTCCTAAAGCCGCACCTAAAGCGATCGCCAAACTATGATGGTATGTCTCCGGGACCTCCTCCTTTAAAGACGGGAATCCCGCTGGAAGATCCAGCAAATCTATTTCTCTACCTAATTCCGCAGTTAGTCTTTCTTTTAAACCTGCATGATTGGCTAATCCGCCGGTAAGCCAAATTTTTTTTACTGGCCCATGCTGCGGATTGGCTTCGTAAGCCATTAATGTGCGCTGGGTTTCTGCGCTTAGCTTTTGGCCGTAATCAGCATTTGCGGCCGGAAATACGGCTAGGGAGCGCGCTAAGGTAAGCCCCCCATTTTGCCAAATAATTAGGGTAGCTTTCCCTGCTCCTAAGTCCAGGAGCGCTCCCGGGTTATCTACTTTTTTTAAGAACCTGGCCAGCCAGAAAAGGCTAACGGCTTCAGGAATTAGACTTTCTGGATCAATACCCGCTTCTGGCAAAAATGCCAGATGCTCTGGCAAATCACTTTTACGGGCTGCGAAGACTAAAGCCTCTTTATTTGGCGAAAAGTTGGGTTGCGGGAAAAAATCAGCCACTACCTCTTCCACAGAAAAAGGAAGAAGGGGTTCAATCTCAAATTTAAGCACCTGTTCATTCTTCTTTCTATCCGCAAAAGGTAGAGCGAGGCGATGCACCATAGTGCGCGGGGAAGGGAAGGAAAGGATAATGCTTTCTTTTTTTTCGCGGGGTGAAAAAATTTTATCTAAGATCTGTTTTTTTTCTTCCAATAAATTTTGTTGACCGCGAAAAGGATAATATCCATATGAGATAATTCGGCTGCCTTTCCACGAATGGGCCAGCTTAATGGCCTTGATCCCTGTCGAACCAATATCCAGACCCCACGCCTTCATCTTTGCCTGCTTTCTTCGGGCACTTTGGGCCTCGGGATTTTTTCATCCCTCTTGCCAAAGTAGAATCTTTGTCTTTTTTCCCTCTCTTTTTATCACGGCTTGGATAATAGCCCTCGCCTCGCGGAAATGGCCCAAAACATTCACCGCAAAATAATTACTTCGCACCGTAATCTCACTACTGACTTCGGCATAAATCTCTTCCCAACCGGGAACACTTCTTAAATCTTCTAATTTCTTAAAGGGCTTTTCTTGCCGATACTCGATCAAGGTTTTGGCTAAGGCTTGATCTATCTTGGGGGATAGACTCATGAGCACCAGTAAGGGGGCCGTATTAATATTTATCTTCCCATCAGAATAGATGGTCAAATATTTTCCCAAACCTTCTTTTTCTTCAGACCCATAAAAAATTTTTTGATCCATCCCCTTGATCAGGGTAATTTCTTGCAAATTAGCTAAGGGGCCATTGGCCGGACCTTTAATCTTTTTTTCTATCTCATAATATTCTCTTTCCGCTCCCATGGGCCTCTTTTGGTCATCAGGATCTAACCAGTCCAAAATAGCATCCATCAGTTTGGGATCATGTCCCAAAAGCGTGATCAGCCTTTCTAATTGGTTTCTTTTTTTCAAATTGACCATTCCATAAGCATCTATTAGAAAATTGGGATTAAACTTGGCGTTTTCATCACTTATTTTACCGGCAAAATAACCCTCCGGAAAAAGCTGGGCGGAAAACAAAGAAAGCATTTCCAATTGCGCCCATCTTTCATTTAAAGCATCGTAAGCCTGATCATCATCCTGGAGGAGGGCCCGGGCGATCTCCACGCCTGACTTAGCAATATACCCTGCTTGCGTTAAATCTCGGAAATTGCCTGCTAAGCTGGCTTCCACTCTCACAGAACGATTAACTTCTAAACCAACTACTATCAAAATAGTTAAGATCAAAAGGGTAATAATTAAGGCTACCCCTCTTTGATTGTGCCGATCTATTAATTTAATCATCCCCCATCACCACCTAAAGGCAAGAAGACTTGCGTCTGAAATACTTGCGCTTTATTTTGGACATCCTCAATGACTAATTTAATTTCCACTCTCCCAGGCAAAATTCCCTTGCGGGGTCCCTCCAAAGAGTTCCATTCTTTATGCTTTGCCCCCGCTTGATCAAAAAAAACAAAGCTTAATTCTTTGATTTTGGAACAGATGGGGGTAATAGTTCCTCCCCGCAAAATATCTCCATCCAGGGCGTTATCTTGCCGCCGGAAAAGGGTTAAACCTTCACCGCCGGAAGCATAATCGAGAAAATAACCGATTTCCTGAATAATGCCGGCATTTTCCCATGAATCTCCGCCGGGAGGGGTTAAAGCCGTAAAATCCAAACGATCCCGGTAAAATTCTTTTTCTTTGTAGGACTGCGCCACCAGCCCCAAACGAAAAGGATGCCGAGCCGGCGCGGTGGAGGAGACGAAGGTATTCCTAAGTTCTCTGCTCATTCTTTCTAAGATCAGGCGTCCTTTTTCGGTCGTTTCCGCCCGTTCTTCCATAGCAGCCATGACCAACATAGATTGGTTAAAAGTTAAATAAATTGTGGACAAAACGACTGCCAATATAGAGAGGGTTATTAAAATTTCCAATAAGGTAAAACCTTTTTTACCCATCTTTCTTCTCAACGCTTAGTTAAATAAGTAATCAATTCTAAGCTCCGGTCATTGTTCCCTTCTTTCCATAAAACCTTTACCTGAACTTTCTGGACGTTCCCCACCTCGGTGGCGGAAACTATCCTTGCCCATTTAAACCCCGGAAAGCTTTCTTCTCCTTCGCCAGAGCTCTTTCCTGGCTCGGCAAATCCTTTGGTTTCCATCTCGGACATCTTTTCCTTGGCCAACAAAGTGGCCAAAGAAATATAATGGGCTTCGTCTATAAGGCGGATACTGCCTGCCTGGAAACGTAAAAAAGCTATAGCAACTAAAGAAAGGATAGCCAAGGCGATCATTACTTCCAATAAGGTAAAACCGAAAGATTTCATCCTTTCTTGCGCTCCCAATATCCTTCGCTGATCTCCACTCTCCCCCCTAAGGGATTTATGAAAATAGTAAAAATTTCCTCTTCTTTTCTTTTTAAATGCACCGCCCCCTCTTCAGCCCAGCCTGTCGGGGAGAAATCAATATGAGCTTGCCCGGCCGATATCCGACCTCGCTCGGGGTGGATGACGTCCAAAAACATTATTCCTTCTGGCAAGCTGCGGGGCTGCCCATAGGGAGAAGGATCACGAATAAATTTTCCTTTTTCCTCCTCCCGCATCACCCAAAAAATGTTATCCTTTACATCTATGATTAAACGATGAAATTGTTTAGTAGTCGCGGCCTGGCTTTGGGCATATTTAATGGTCCCTACCAGACCCAAAACTCCCCTTTTTATATTGGGCGAAAATAATAGATCACGGAAGTTAGGGAAAGTTAAAAGGAGAATAAAACCCAAAAGAAACAAGACAATGGTTAGCTCAAAAAGGGTAAATCCATTCCCTTTTTGGTCAACATTATCTTTCGATATCCTGATTTTCTCCTTCCCCACCTTCTTCTCCATCAGCTCCCAGAGACTTCAGATCGAAATCTTTATTCTTGATCCCGGGTGACAAATAAACATAAGGTCGGCCCCATGGGTCCAAAGGAATTTCCCCTTTTTCTAAGTAGCCACCTTCCCGCCAGTTCCGCGGTATGGGACCCGTAGTGGGCTTTTTGACCAAAGCTTCTAAGCCCTGCTCGGTGGTTGGGTAAACGCCATTATCCAATTTATATAATTTCAAGGCCGCTTCTAAATTTTCGATCTGTAATTTTGCTTTCGTTCTTTTAGCTTCCTCCGTGCGCCCCATAAATCGGGGAAGGACTAAGCCGGCTAAGATGCCCAGGATTATTATTACTACCAAAAGCTCAATTAAAGTAAACCCCCGCGAAGGGGCCAAATTTGATTTAATTCTCTTCCTCATCATATTAACCCCCGTTGCTTAGCGAATTACTTGGCTCATCTCGAAAATGGGCAGAAGAACGGAAAGGGCCACAAACCCCACGCCCACGCCCATAATCAAAATCATAAGCGGCTCCAGTAAGGACATTCGTCGCCTAATTTCTATTTCCGTCTCTCTCTCCAGATGGACAGCAACTTTTTCTAACATTTTTTCCAGGGAGCCACTCTTTTCGCCCACGGCCACCATTTCCAAAACCAGGGCCGGGAAAAGACCACCCTCTTGCAAAGCAAAGGACAGCTCTTCTCCTTCTCTTACTCTCTCCTCTGTTTGGGCCAGGGCCTTTCGAAAAAGAATATTGCCCACAACTTCCTGGGAGATTTGCAGAGCGGCAATTAAAGGTAAGCCGCCTTGGAGCAAAGTGCTCATCGTGCGAGCCCACCGGGAGATCACTAATTGACGATGCAGGTCACCAATAAGAGGCAGTTTAAGTTTCCAGCGATCCCGGAACCAAATGCCCACTTCCCTCTGCATGTACCTCTTGATCAGGAAAAATAGGAGCACTATTCCTAAGAGGACGAGCCACCAATAACGGCTGAAAAAATTACTTACGGATATTAAAATTAAGGTGGGTAAAGGAAGAGACTGGCCCAGGTCGGCAAAAATTTTGGTGACTGTGGGAATGACAAAGGTTAGGAGAAAAAATAAAACACCCACCCCAATTATAAACATGAAGATAGGGTAAGTCATGGCGGCCCGAATTCTTTCTTGCAGATCAACTTGTTGTTCACTAAAATCGGCCCAGCGGGCCAGAGACAAAGGCAAAGCGCCACTCGCTTCCCCGGCCCGTACCAACCCAATAAAAAGGCGGGGAAATATTTGGGGATGCAAGGCCAAAGCGTCGGCCAAACTATTTCCCTCGCGCACGCGTTCGCGAACCTGAGTGAAAATTTTTTTAAGCAGAGGATTATGCAATTGTTCCACCAAAGCAGTCAAGGCTGAAGTTAAAGGAATGCCTGCTTCGGCCAGGGTAGCTAACTGACGAAAAGCCCATACTAAATCTCGGGCCTTTACTTTTCGGAAAAATAAGGAAAAAGGACTTCGCCGAAAAGCTGAACTCTCCTTTTCTAATTCCTCTTTAATCTGCGTAGGATAAATCCCGCGGCCTCTCAGCTTGGCCCGCGCGGCGCGGGCGCTTTCCGCATCGACCATGCCCCGCACTAATTTTCCCGAACTATTTAAAGCTTCGTATTCGAAGATCGCCATATTTTTTTTGGGACGCAGATGAACGCAGATTAAAAACCTTTAAATTTATTTTAATAATTTAAAAAAGAATTTAAATTTAAATCCTGAAAATCTGCGCCAATCCGCGTCCTCTTCTTATTTTTGGGACACAGATGAACGCAGATAAACGCAGAAAAACCTTTTTTTAATTAAAAATATTAAAAAATTATTTTTTATCCTGTAAATCTGCGCCAATCTGCTTCCTATTTTTATTTTCAATTTTCTTTGCGCTCTCCACGCGCTCTTTGTAAGCTCTTATTCCTGGGTGGCGCGCATCACTTCGTCAATAGTTGTTAGGCCAGCTATAACCTTGCGCAGGCCGTCTCCGCGCAAAGTGCGCATTCCTTCTTCCACAGCTTGTTTAGCTATTGTTCCTGAATCAGCTTTGCGCATAATTAATTGGCGAATGGGCTCGGATATATTTAATATTTCATAAATGCCTGTTCGCCCGCGGAAGCCTGTAAATGAGCAGGCTGGACAACCTTTCCCGTAATAAAGCTGGCCGTTGGGTAATTGCCCAACCTCCAAACCAATCTCCCCTAATATTTCTGGTTCTGGAGTGTATCCTTCTCGACAATCCGGGCAAATCACCCTAATTAACCTTTGGGCGACAATGGCCCTAACTACCGAGGCTACTAAAAAAGGCTCAACGCCCATGTCCACTAACCTGGTGGCCGCACTGGCGGCATCATTAGTATGCAGGGTGCTAAAAACTAAATGGCCGGTCAAGGCCGCCTGAATAGCGATCTCGGCTGTCTCTGGGTCTCTTATTTCGCCCACTAAAATGACGTCTGGATCATGGCGCAAAACTGAGCGTAGGCCTTGGGCAAAGGTTAGTCCTATTTTGGGATTGACTTGCATCTGGCCAATCCCGGACAATTGATACTCCACGGGATCCTCAATTGTAATAATGTTTTTGTCTGGCGAATTAATCCGGCTTAAAGCAGCATAAAGGGTAGTGGTTTTACCGCTGCCCGTTGGACCCGTAACTAAGATCATACCATGGGGACGATGGATTAACTCATCCATAGTGCACAATTGATCAGGCGCCAATCCTATCTCCTCTAATCCTAAAAGAAGGTTGCTTTTGTCCAAGAGGCGCAGAACTACTCTTTCGCCGAAATTCGTGGGGATAATAGAAACGCGGATATCGATCTCTTTATCCGCAATCTTGATAGGAATACGCCCATCCTGAGGTAAACGTTTTTCCGCAATATCCAATTTGGCCATTACTTTCAGCCGAGATACTATTGCTGACTGTAATCTTTTGGGTGGATCAAAGCGGTGATACAGCACTCCATCTATCCGGTAGCGCACTTTCAATTCTTTGGCAAAGGGCTCAATATGAATATCGCTGGCTCTTTCTTTAACCGCCTGAAAAAGGATCAAATTTACCAGTTTGATTACCGGGGCTTCTTCCGCAACTTCCAGAATATCAGCCGTCTCTTCTATTTCATGCAGAATCTTATCGCTACTCTCGGCATCAAGGGATTGGATCATTTCCTCCGGAGAATCAGCGCTTTGTTCGTAAAAAAGATTAATAGCTTTAATGACCTCTCGTTCGCTACTGAATATAGTTTCCACTGCCTGACAGTTAAGAATTAAGCGGAGGTCATCCAAAGCTTCGTAATTAAGGGGATCAGAGGTGGCTATGGTTAAAATCCCCTTTTCTATTTTTAGGGGAATCATTTTATTCTTTTTGGAAAAAGAAATGGGCACGCGGGAAATCAATTGGGGATCAATTTTTTCTTCCCGTAAATTAGGCACATAAGGAACCTTCATCTTTAAGCTCAAACTTTCATAAAGCTCCTCTTCCGTGATCAGCCCTTTTTCTAATAAAAGACCGCTCAAGGATTTTCCTTTGGACCCAGCATGCAAAGCCGCCAGAGATTCTGGGGATATCTTTTTTTTCTCAAGAACTATCTCGGCAATAATTTGGTCTAACATTTATTTTATTTTACTAACATATCTAAAGTATCCTGGACTTCTTTTTCCCGCTCTTTTTTGAGCTTCTTTAAGTTTTCCTCGGCCTCCTGTTTCTTTTTAGCCGTAGCTTTTTCCATGTCCTCTGCGGTCCGAATAATATGGGGGGTAATGAAAACCAGCAAATTCGTCTTGCTCTTCGCGCCACCATAAGTTTTAAAGAGCCATCCCAAAACAGGCAGATTGCCAACGCAAGGAACCTTTTTGGTTTCGTCGGACCGATCGTCACGAATTAATCCTCCAATAACCATCGTCTGCCCATTCTCAACCACCACTGTTGTGTTAGCCTGTCTTTTTCTGGTTTTCACAAAGCCCGGGTTGGTGGGATCAGTAGCGATGATATTGCTTACCTCCGTGGCTATTTCTAAACGCACCATATTACCTTTGCTAATTTGGGGGGTAATCTCTAATTGAATCCCGACGTCTTTATATTCGTAAGTCCGCGAGACGGCCACGTAGGCAGCCGTGGGAGTGGTGGCCGCCAAAGGAGTCGTCAAATCTGTTTTTAAGATGGGCACATTATCGGCCACGATTATTTTGGCCTTTTCATTATCCATAGTAATTAAGTGCGGAGTGGATAAGACATTAACATCCGTGTCTTTTTGGAAAGCCCTAATCAAAGCGCCTAAATTAGGATATTGCTGTCCACCCACGGTGATGTAGCCTTTAGTTATACCCAGGATTAAACCGGGGTCAGTCAATGTACCTGTTTGCACACCCGTAATTAAACCAAAATCCGTCCCCCCGTAGCCGCGCACTTGCCCTTCTACTGGCTGGTCCATGAGTCGCCAATCAACGCCAATCTGTAATGCTTTTTCCATAGACACTTCGGCAATGAGGGCTTCCACCAAAACCTGCGAGCGCATGGTATCTAACTTTTGAATGACTTCTTCTATCTCGCGGTATTCCTGCGGGGAAGCGGTGATGACTAAAGAGTTGGTCGCTTTATCGGCTGTAATCGAAACTTCTTCCACACTCGGAGCAGCAGGCTGACCCGGCTTAGGGGGTAATTTAGCTTTACCGGTTATAATTGTATTCAAAACTTTAGCCATCTCTTCAGCCCGCGCATGCTCCAAATAACGCACATGAAGTTGGCTCTTCCCTCGCGGAGCCTCTCGGTCTAAGTTAGAAATTATCTTCTTTATCTCTTTAGTATCCTGGTCATTGGCTAAAACTATCAAGCTATTGGTCCGTTCATCAGGAATAACTTTGACGATCCGCTGTGTCGGCGGCGGTACCGCTGGCGTTCGGGCAGGCGTAGGGGGACGGACCTCTGGAGTAATAACTTGGGTTATTTTTTCCGCCATCGATTTAGCTGAAGCAAATTCTAAGGGGAACACGGAAATTTTCTCTTCCACGATCCGCACATCTATCTGCTCAATTATCTTCAGCAAACGGTGAATATTAGAAGCTCGCTCCGTAACGATTAGATGATTAGTAGGTTTATACGAAACAATCATGCCGTCTTTGGAGATAAGCGGGGCAAATATATTCCGGACTTCTTCGCTGGAAGCATTTTCTAAAGGAATGACTTGAGTGATCATCTTATCTTCAATTTTTACAGCCTTGGGCTCCTTCCCTTCGTAAATCTCCAAACCGGTTTGCCGCGCTACCCCGGAAGGGATAATTTTAATCACATCCGGTCCTTCTACAGCCGTATAACCGTTCATTTCCAGGACAGATTCGAAGACTTTGTAAGCTTCTTTTACGGTTATTTTCTTAGGAGAAATGATGGTAACTTTGCCCTTTACCTGGTCACTTACTAAAAAATTTTTACCCGTCAGTTCGCCAATAAATTTAATAACCACATTCAAATCTACGTCCTGAAAATCCATAGTAATCAAAGCATCTTCTGGTAAGGGCTTCTTAGGGATTTTTACTTCGGTTGTTTTTTTTTCTTCGGCTCTAATTTGAGCTATTTCCCCACACGCTATAAGAAGGCCGCTCAAAAATAAAGTGAAAAAAATAATTTTTTTTATACAAATCATACGGATTACCCCCATGTTAGTATAACGTAAGGGTAAAGAGCAAAAATTATTATCCTTTTCTCCTCACGCTTTTCACCTATTATTCTTTCTTATTTGGTTCCAACTGCAGCACCGCAGCCCTGCCGCACTGCCTAACCTTTTTGTGGGGCGCTTTGCGTTTTTGCTTTTACTGCCTCACTGCAGCACGGCAGCACCTTTTAAATGTTTTTTACACCTTGCGCCATGCGCTTTGCGCTATGCGCTTTTCGCTCCTTGCTCCCTGCTCCGAGCTCCGCGCTTTTTACGCTTTTTCGCCTCACGCTTTTCGCCTTACGATCTTAATTACCGAATTTCATATTTAAAAACTTCGGTGCGTCCCCCTCTTTCAATTTCTATTTCTATGTGCGAATCGCTCAAGAGCTGCGCGTAAGCTTGAAAAACTTCTTCCGGTTGATTGATCATCTGACCGTTAACTTTCTTGACTATATCATTGTTGCGCAACCCGATTTTCTCAAATAGACTACCGGGCACTATCTCGGAAATAATATAACCGGCCGGGCGGCCCATAGCAAAATAAGGACGGAAACGTGCTTGCGTCATGAATTGATTGATATTCCCCACCGAGGTCTGGACATCTTCTCGATTAATCAAATAATGATTGGCCGATAATCTGCGAACGATTTCTTCTTTTTGAGTACCCCCGATTGGCGGTCCTATTTGCCGAGGTTCTTTTTCGGTCTTGGCGGTTATGGTCAAAGTCTCTAACTTTCCATTTGTTTTTACAATCACTTGGTCGCGAGAAATTTTTATTATTTCCCCTTCCCCGATTTTTTCGTGAAGCCGAAATATCCTTTGTTTCTTACTCGTCCCCTCTTGAAAAATAGCATAAGCATAAACGCCCGGACCAGTAATGGTGCCCACCAATCGATAAGTAGAGAAAGATGCCGCCTGGGGAATATCAGTTCCTGCTCGCGCTGGTGTTGTTTTTGCCGCATCCAAAGGAAGCAATTTCAAGCCCTTTTCGCTCGGATTAAATATATTTTTTTCCACTACTAAAGAATATTTTTGATAGGGAATGGCCTGCTCGGTAAGATTAGATGCACCTTGGATAATTATAGGAGGAGGAAGATTGGTCAAGCGATCTTGAAGAATAATAGCTACTAAACGGGCAGATAGCCAGGATGCTGTTAAAATAAAAAGGAGATGAATAATCCAAAAATGCCTGGCGAGCAAATTGGCCATTTAAACGAACCTTTGCTTATCTGGAAAATGCTTAATCATTTAGTTCTCCTCGGATTAGTTCTTTTTATTATCTTATTTTTTAAAAATTAGTCAACTACCCTGTTTGCCTGCCCGTCTAACAATTTCAATATTTCTCGCCAGCAGGAAACAGGCAGAGGAAGATACTATGTCTCCATGGCGAGAAATACCGCGAAGCAAGCTACCAGCAGAAGGAAAATACCCGAAATTAGTGGAATTACAAAATATGAAGGGAGGCGCTCAGGAGATAACCGCCTGCAAACGAGAAAATGGCCCACGCTGGCTTCTATAGAACAGTAAGAAAGCCTAGATAAAAATTAAACTAGACCACTAATTTTTTTCTTGTTCCCCTGGCGATCTATGATTAATCCCGAAGTATTGGGCAAAGAAGAAATAAGTCGCCCAATTTCTGGATAAGGAGCAACGAATAAAGCTGTAGCCAAAGCATCAGCCAACGTTAAGGACGGGGAAAGGACGCTCACGCTGGCCAGGTGGTGAGGAGAGAAGCCGGTTTCCGGATCGATGATATGGTGATATTTCCTTTCCGGATCGAAATAATTTTCATAATCTCCCGAAGTGGCGATTGCGCCCTCTCGTAAAGAAATTATTTCCACCATTTTACTTCTTTCGCGGGGATCTTGAACAGCAATCTTCCATGGTTGGCTATGGCCTTTATCTCCCACAACTTGAATATCTCCACCGGCGTTTATGAGGGCATGCTTAATTCCCATATCTTTCATCTTTTTTATAGCTTTCTCCACAATAAAGCCTTTGGCGATTCCGTCTAAGGAAATACCCATTCCTTCCCGAGCAAAACGAATTTCTTCTTGAGCATAGATTAAGTATTTGTAGCCAACTCTCTTTAAAGTTGCTCTAACTTCCTCATCAGGGGGAGGTGTTTTGGACTGGGTAAAATGTTCGGTATATAGATCGAGGATTGGTTTCACCGTAATATCAAAGCAGCCGTAAGTCAACTGGTGAACTTTCTTTACTTTCTGCATTACTTCATGGAGTTCACCTGGTATATCTTTTAAATAGCCCTTTTCATTCAGAAAGGAAACTGGGGATTCTGGCTCATGGCGGCTAAGTAAAGGAATTAAACGTTCCATTTCTGCAAAAGCTCTTTCCATTGCTTCTGTAGCCCTATCTGCCGATGAATCCAGGACAGCCACAGTTACAAAAGTTCCCATCATGGGCCTTGTTTTGCTAACCGAATTTATACTTTTGGCGCCTATTAATTCCTTTACCGGAGAGGCTAAGACTAAAGGTGAAAGTCCTAAGCCGGCCAGGCCCATCCATTTCAAAAATTTACGCCGATCCATCTTAACTCCCTCTTCCCCCTTAATCAAAAATGGGTATTTCATTACTTCCTTTCTCCAGCAATTTTTAAAGCTGCCCCCCCTGTATAACGGTCAATCAAAGGGGTGCAGGCATTCATGATGAGAATAGCATAACTAACTCCCTCTGGATAGGAGCCAAAGAGGCGAATCAATACCGTAAGGACACCGCAACCTACGCCAAAAATTATCCGGCCTTGCTTAGTGACTGGGCTGGTGACCACGTCGGTAGCCATAAAGAAGGCGCCCAAAAATAGACCGCCAGCAAAAAGATGAAATACCGGATCTTTGCCCAAAATGGCGCTCAACACAAAAACAGTTCCAATATAAGGAACCGGAATGTGCCAAGTTATGGTTCCTTTGTAGAAGAGATAGGCGGCCCCTATTAAAATAGCCAGAGCCGAAACTTCTCCTATGCATCCGCCCACATTTCCCAGAAAAAGATCTAAAATAGGCGTGCCCGTCCCTTGTTGTTTCATTAGAGTGAGGGGCGTAGCTGAGCTTACCGCATCATAGTACCAGGTAGAGGGCAACCAAGAAACTTGGCTAAGCCATTTTTCCCAGGGGAAAGGATTCACCCAAGAACTCATATGCGCTGGCCAAGCAGCCATCAGAAAAGCTCGGGCAAAAAGGGCCGGATTAAAAATATTTTGACCCAGCCCACCAAAAATCTGCTTCCCCAAAGAAATAGCCACGGCCGAGCCCACGATCGGTAACCAAAAGGGGACCTGCGGTGGAAGGTTGAAGGCCAGGAGCAGACCAGTAACTAAAGCGCTCCCATCCATAATCGTAATTCTTTCATTGGTCAAGAGATTATAAATAAATGGCCGCAGGCGATAATTAGGAGTTTTGGCCATCTGAATTATGGCTTCCGTGGCCATGGCCGTAAAAATACAAAGGAACATAACCACCAAAGAATAAGGACCAAAAAAATAAAGCCCGGCTAAGACAATGGGCAAAGAGGCAATCCATACATCAAACATTAAACAATGGTTTGTTTCGCCAGTCCTTAAATAGGGCGGTGAGCTCAAAATCAAGCGCGGAGAATCTTTGGATGCACTCATTAGAAAATCGCCTCTCCTGAGATTGGTTTGCGGGCCTTTGCTTCTTTCAAAATTTGAGCTAAGGGAATCCGCGCCGGGCAAACATAAGAGCAAAGACCACAATCGACGCAAAGGAATAAGCCTTTAGCGATAGCTTCTTCCATCATTTTTTTGCGCGCATAACCTGCAATAATATTAGGAACGATGTTGGCCGGACAGGAATCCACGCATTTGGCGCAACGGACACAAGGCCCTTCTTGGTACATTTTTGATTGATGACCTTTGGCCAAATTAAAGGAGATCAAGGCCCATATACCTTCAGTTCTTTGGCCCACGGGAACCTCGGGAGCAGGTTGAGAAATTCCCATTAAAGCTCCCCCCATGACTATTTGGGTAATATTCTCTATCTTTCCCCCACAAAACTTGATAACATCAGCAAAAGTAGCTCCAATCCTAACGATTAAGTTTTGGGGCTGAGGAATTCCTGAACCGGAAACAGTAAGAGGCCGTTCAATAAAAGGAAAGCCCTCTTGTAAGGCCCTAGCTACGGCCCAGAGATCTACCAATTCCACAAAGGCCACTCCTTCGGCCGCCACCCCATTTTTCCTTCTCTGGACTTCTTTAGCCAAGAAATTTAAGCCCGTGGATGGATAGCTTCTGCTCACGCCTTGGATAATAACTTTATCCTTATTTCCTACTTTATTCAATAAATCTTGCCAAAGTTGACGCTGCTCTTTTTCCAAACAAATTATTCCCTTAGGTATAGAAAAGATCTCTAAGAGAGCGTTTAGCCCAAATTCAATTTGCGGAAATTTCTCCCATAGAAGATTATGGTGGATAGTAATATTGGGCTCGAATTCCGTGGCGTTTACGATGAGCACATCTATTTTTCCTTCGGCCAACTTTTCATAAGGAAGAGGAATCCCAGCTTGCTGAAGAGTTTCTACCTTTTTTTCGGGGGGGACAGGGCAGATCTTCTGCACTTCGTCTTCGCTTCCTTCCCGCTCAACTACCACGCACATGGCATAAAATCCATGAGGCACGGGGTGAGTTTCAATTTCCCGCACTATTCCGGAAATAGGCGCATGCACCGAGATAGCAAAAGGCGAGGTTCCTTTTTCGCCAATCTTCTGTCCTGCTTTAACTTCTTCCTTGGGTTTAACCAGGCATTGAAAGGGCCTTCCCGGACCATCTTGAAGAGGAATTATCGCCCGGGGGGGATGTAGATAAAGATTAGCGGGCTGATCAAATCTTGTTTCAGCCGAGGGAGGAGGAGTCTGTCTGCGCCGCAGGAAGGTGGGTAGAAAGCCATCCATAATCTTTATCTCCCTTCCTCGAAGGCTTTTCTGATTTGCCGACCAAACTCTTCAACTTTTTGCAATTTACTTTTCGTCAAGGTTAAACCTAACAACGTTGAAGTATACGAAAACCCTATAAGCTGAACATTTTTTTCTTGGAGAATATGGAGCAAATCTTCATAAGCATGGTTGCGCGAGAAAGTAGCTCCACCCGTCAGAAAAACAGCGACTTTTTTCCCTTCTAAATTCCGGCATTCCCGAATAAAGGCGGCTAAAAAGGGATGAACCCTCATGACCATTACCCAAGCGCCCAAGCAGATCAGATCATAGGGACCGGCATCGAAGGTAAAATGTGATTCATAAGACTTCAGCACTCCCTCAGGAGAAAGGTTGAGGGGCACTATATCCATCTCTCCGCCCAAGCCGCGCGCAAAACTTTCGGCTACCTTTCGCGTATTACCGGTTTTGGAGTAATAAACTATTAGCGTCTTCATAAGCGCCGAACAATAGTTTCCGTGGGACAAGCCGCAACACAAAGTCCACAATTATTACATTTTTGATAATCAATTTTAGCCAAGTTATCTTCTATAGTAATCGCCCCCACAGGGCAAGCCCTTTCGCACCTACGGCAGGCAATACATCCTTTTTTACAAACTTGAGCAACTCTTTTGCCCCGATCTTTAGAACGGCAAGCAACGTAAACTTGGGCGCTTTGCGGCAGGAGACTAATCATTCTTTTAGGACATTCAGCCACACACATTCCGCAACCCACGCATTTTTGAGGATCAATAACGATCAGCCCATGCTCGCCCATGGAAATGGCCGCAAAGGGGCAAACTTTAATACAATCGCCATAACCCAAACACCCGTAAGCACAATCTTTATCCCCGCCGAAAAATAAGGCTGCTGCCCGGCAACTTTTTAGGCCGTTGTATTCGACACTCTGGCGAGCTACATCTTTCCCGCCTTGGCAACACAAGACAGCAATTTCTTTTTCGATGCCCTCAACGGCTAAACCCAGCAAAGAGGCTATACTCTTCGATTTTTCTTCATCTAAGACGCGGCAAGCATTAGGCCGCGCTTGGCCTTCCACCAGACTCCGGGCATAACTGGCACATCCGGCAAAGCCACAAGCGCCGCAATTGGCCCCGGGTAATATTTTGATTAAATCAGCGACGCGCTCATCGAGGGGCACGGCAAAAAACTTAGAAGCAATCAGCAAAATAGTACCGCAGAGGAGTCCTATTCCGCCCATGATGACGATAGAATATATAATGGTAGAATTAGGATCCATACTATTTCCTTACTTAGCAAAAAATCCTTGGAAGCCGAAGAAAGAAAAAGCCAACATGCTGGTAATAATAAAAGCAATAGGAAATCCTTTCATGCATTCCGGGACTTCACACAATTCTAATCTTTCCCTAATTCCGGCCATTAAAAGCATAGCCATAGTGAAACCTATTCCTCCACCAAATCCATTAACGGTAGCTTCGATTAAGTTGTAACCCTCTTTAACGTTTAACAAAGAAACCCCCAAGACGGCGCAATTGGTAGTAATTAAAGGAAGATAAATTCCCAAAGCTTCCTGCAAAGGGGGAGAAGTCTTGGCAATTATCATCTCTACAAACTGGACAAAAGTAGCAATGACCACAATAAAAACCAGAGTCTGCAGAAATTCTAACTTATAGGGGACTAAGAAAAAATTATAGAAAAACCAAGTTACGATGGAGGCCATGGTCATGACAAAGGTAACCGCCACGCCCATGCTCATCGAAGCTTTAAATTCTTTAGAAACCCCTAAGAAAGGACATAGGCCCAAGAACTTGGCTAAGACAAAATTGTTAATTAAAACCACGCTAAAGAAGATGATCACTAATTTTTCCATTATTTTTTCCTACCCAGGTGATTCATCAAACCAATGAGCAATCCCATCGTTAAAAAAGCTCCCGGAGCCAAGATCATAACAATGGCTGGCTCATAGCTCGCGCCAAAGACCGCATGCCCTAAGAAAGTCCCATTACCGAGCATTTCGCGGATGGTCGAAATAAGGGTAATCGCCAGCGTAAACCCCACTCCCATTCCTAATCCATCGGCAATACTATAAAGCAAAGGCTGTTTAGAAGCGAAGGCTTCGGCCCGAGCCAAAATTATGCAATTGACCACAATAAGGGGAATGAAAATGCCTAAGGCTTTATGTAAATCAGGCGTGAAGGCTTCTGTAAAAAGATCCGTAATGGTCACAAAAGTAGAAATGATAATAATAAAAATAGGTAGCCGCACCTTGCTTGGGGTAAAATTTCTAATCAAGGAAACCATTATGTTTGACCCCAATAAAACAAAAGTGGCAGCCAAGCCCATGCCGAAACCATTAATAACTGCGGTAGAAATAGCCAGAGGAGGACACATTCCAATCACGAGACGGAAGGTGGGATTTTCTCCTCCTATTCCTTTTACAAATTCTTCCTTAAAACGCTTAAGGTCGGCCAATTCCTTATCCCTGTTTTAAAATTTTTTCTTTGTTACTTTGAAAAAAGTTTAATCCTTCTTTTATGCCTTTAGTTATGGCCCGAGAAGAAACCGTAGCGGCTGAAATTTGATCAAAATCTCCTCCCATTTTTTTAACTTCCCAGCGAGTGGAAGCCAAATCCTTGTTCGTAAATTGCTGAAGAAAATTAGGATGAGAAATTTTAGCTCCTAAGCCGGGTGTTTCATTCTGCTCCATAACTTGAATCCCGTATATCTTCCCTTGCGGAGTAACTCCAATCATTAGGGCTATGTTCCCTCCATAACCTACTGTATTTTTCTTGAAGGCGACCCCTGTGAGCTCACCTTTCTTGCGGCCTACATAGAACTCTATTACTTCTCCTTTTTCGGTCGTCAATTTAACTATTTCTTTATCAGGCTGGTTATCAAAAGGAGGCAACACCTGGGAAAGCGCCTCTATCTTTTTTTGATAGCGCTTAAGATCAATTATCGGTTTAGTTATATTATAGGTGGAGGAGAGTGCCCAAGCAGAAATTATAGAGACAAGGGTTAGAATCCCCGCCAACCGCAAAAATTCCCGCAAAGTATGTTAATGCTCCCTACTATATATATTAACCGGCTCTTAACCTCCTTCTTAATTTACGCCGGACTCTAAATCTGCTTCTAACACAAACCGAAAAATTTTGTCAAGAAAAATTAAGAAATTTTTTTTAAAAAAATTAGCCCAGTCAAAGAATTTTTAAAAATTCTTGACCATTGTTCACTTTTCTTTTATTGATTTTAATCGATAAAAAAATATTTAGAGCAACTCCTTGCGGCTTGCCCAGCCCGCCGGCAAGGGCTAAATCCTTGCCCTACGCCTTCTGGCCGTATAACTTGATATAGCTCAGATTAAAATTTAAAACTGATCGACGGTTAGCAATGAAACCTGACCGTCTAACAATTTTAATATTTCTCGCCAACAGCAAACAGGCGGGAGGGAGAGAGGCTCTCTCCCTCTCGCCTGAATTAAACTGGAATTTAAAAACTGATCGACGGTCAGCAATGATACCCCTTGACAATCTTTTAATAGGAAAATAATATTTATTTGTCTCGTTTATAAAAATATTTGCTAATCAGAAAGAGCATTAATAAATGAGCATTATTATTATCGGCGCTGGCGAAGTTGGTTATCACTTAGCTCAAAGGCTTTCTCAGGAAAAACAAGATGTAGTGGTCATTGACCGGGATCCGGAGAAAATTCGCCGGGTTCAGAATAGCTTGGACGTCCAAGCTATCCACGGCAGCGGTGGAAGCATCAGTCTTCTCCGTCAGGCAGGAATAGCCGAGGCGTCTTTGCTTATAGCTGTTACCAATAGCGACGAAGTAAATATGATCTCCTGCCTGGTGGCCGGATTGCAAAATAAAGTTCCCCGAAAGATCGCCCGCGTCCGCGACCCTGACTATTCTGCTCTCCTCCCTCTTTTCGATAAAGACCATTTAGACATCGATTTAGTTATTAATCCCGACCGCGAAGTGGTGGACATGATCTTAAAGTTAATGGAAGTTCCTGGAGCAGTGCGCGTGGCTGATTTTGCTGATGGTTTGGTGCGCATGGTCGGTTTGCCTATCCAAGAAGGTAACCCTCTAATCGGAAATTCTTTGGGTGAAATTCGGCGCAAATATCCAGAGGCTAATACTTTAATTGTAGCAATTCAGCGGGGAGGAAAAATTTTTATTCCTAAGGGTGACGATGTCCTCCAGGTCCATGATTTAGTATTCTCAGTTAGCGCCCGAGATAATGTTAATGAAACTATTGAAATCTTAGGTAACAAAAGAAGGACGATAAAGAAAGTCATGATCCTGGGCGGAGGTCTTATTGGATTACAATTGGCCCAGGGGTTAGAAAATCGAGATATTCAAGTTAAAGTAATCGAACAGGACGAAGCGCGGTGCCTGGAAATAGCTGAGAAATGCCACAAGGTTGTGGCTTTAAAACCTGATGGGGTGCTCCAAGATGTGATGATCGAAGAAAATGTGGGTGAAATGGACACCTTCATTGCCGTGACGGAAGATGAAGAATCTAATGTTATGCTATCCTTGTTGGCCAAAAAATTAGGCACAAAGCGGGTGATTACGCTAATTAATAAAGTTGTTTATTCCCCTCTCGTTCATTCTCTGGGTATTGATGTAGTAGTCAGCCCGCGATTAGCGGCTTTGAATCGGATTCTCCAATTCTTGCGGCGGGGCAAAATCCTATCTGTTTCTACGCTTCCGGACGAGAATGCCGAAGCCTTTGAAGCAGTAGCTTTAGAGACTTCTGATTTAGTGGGCCGACCGCTCAAAGATATAAACTTTCCCAAAGAAGCAATAATCGGGGCCGTGGTCCGGGATTCGCAAGTAATTATTCCCGGGGGAAAAACCGTTATTCGTCCTGGTGATCGCGTAACTATTTTCACGCTCACCTCAGCCATTCCCAAAGTTGAGAAAGCCTTAACCGTGAAACTGGAGTACTGGTAATCGTGTCCTTTTCCCTTCTTTTTTACTTGGTGGGGTTCTTAAACCTCATCCTGGCCGGCTTCATGATCCTTCCTCTGTTGGTTGATTTGATCTATAAAGAGAATCAATCTCTGGGGCTACTTATTTCTATCGCTATAACCGCGGCGAGTGGATTGTTAATGAATTTATTATGCCGCGGAAACAATAAAAGAGAACTGAGCCATAGAGAGGGGTTCGCCATAGTAGCTTTTGCTTGGCTCAGCGCCACTTTTTTCGGATCTCTTCCTTATCTGCTTACAGGTAGCCTGAACAACTTTACCGATGCCTGGTTTGAAACAGCCTCTGGTTTCACCACCACTGGCTCGACGATATTAACTGATATTGAAAAGCACTCTCATGCCATTCTATTTTGGCGAAGCTTGACTCAATGGATGGGGGGGATGGGGATTATCGTCCTCTCCTTAGCCGTCTTACCATTTTTGGGCATTGGCGGCATGCAGCTCTATAAAGCTGAAGTCCCCGGACCGACAGCAGATAAATTGCGGCCGCGCATTTCCCAAACAGCCAGAATTCTTTGGGAAGTATACGTTTTCCTTTCGGGGGTGGAACTTTTGCTGCTCTTTTTAGGGGGTATGAATCTTTATGACGCCTTATGTCACACTTTTTCTACCATGGCTACGGGTGGATTCTCTCCTAAGAACGCCAGTATTGAATTCTACCGCAACCCCTTTATAGAATATGTTATTACCTTTTTTATGTTTATGGCGGGAGCAAATTTTTCCTTACATTACCGCACGCTCAAGGGAAATTTAAAATATCTTTGGCAAGATGAGGAGTTTTGTTTTTACATTTCTTTGACTTTGGTAAGCACCTTCATTATTACCTTTGTTATTTGGGAAAACACCCCGGAAAGCTTTGAAAAAGCTTTCCGGTTAAGTATTTTTCAAGTAGTCTCCATATTAACTACTACTGGATTTTGCACGGCTGATTTTGAAAAATGGCCTATTTCTGCCCAGCTTCTCCTCTTATTTCTCATGTTTATCGGCGGATGTGCTGGTTCCACCGGCGGGGCTATCAAATGCATTCGGATATATATTCTCCTAAAACAGGGTTTCAAAGAACTTCGGCAAATTATCCACCCTCATGCCATCATTCCTGTAAAGCTGGGAGGGAAAATAGTTTCTCCCGATACGCTGAGCGGCATATGGGCCTTATTCTTCCTTTATCTTATTATTTTTGTGATCGCTTCACTCTTTTTAGCTCTTTTAGGCGTAGATTTGCTTACTTCTATATCAGCAGTGGCCACTACCTTAGGCAATGTGGGACCTGGATTGGGAACAGTCGGTCCAACCGAGAACTTTGCTCATTTGCCGGCAGCTGGCAAATGGATCCTTTCTATTTGTATGCTTTTGGGTCGTTTAGAAATTTACACACTCCTCGTCCTCTTGGCTCCCGAATTTTGGCGAAAGTAATTTCGTTGTTTTTTCCACAAATTAATTATATATTTAATAATAAATTAAAGGACTTGCCATTTTAAAACAACTATGGGCATAAGCCCTAAGACAAAATTCACTTTAGCAGAATTAAGCCAGGAAGTGGAGAAACTTCGCCAGGAGGTTTTATCTTTAAAAGAAAGCCATTTAGCTGATCTGCAAGAATTGCGCGGCATGTTAAAAAGACGAGGACTACACCACTTCCGAGAAAATCCAGTTCATAATCTATTCTTCCCGCCAACTTTTCCCGAAAAGGATAAAAAATTATTTTATGAACTTTTTAAAAAATATTCCTTTCGCCTTTTTCTGCGGGAAATAATAAACTGTCCCGGTCATTTTCGGATTGGGGAAGTAATTCGTTTTTCTACGCCCGAGACCGGGAAAAAATATCTTCGGTACCTTAGGCAAATGGGCTTGGTCCAACCAAATTATCAGGATGATTTTTTCATATGCCCAAACAAACCCTCCAGCCTTGGTCCTACACTGGAATGGTTTATGGCGGAGGTGTTCAAGAGAGAATTTTATTGCCCGGCCCTTTTTGGTTTACGTTGTAAAGGAAGTCGCCATGGAGGGGATTACGATGTGGTTGCTTCTTTAGAAGGAAGATTATTATACTTAGAGGTTAAATCTTCTCCTCCCAAAAATATCGAGGGGGATGAGGTTCATGAATTTTTAAGTAGAGTTAAAGACTTAAGCCCGCAAATAGCCCTTTTTTTTGTCGATACTGAATTACGCCTTATAGATAAAATAATCCCTATTTTTGAAGCTGAACAAAAGGTCCAAGAGGTGGGGCCGAAAGCATTTACGGGGCAGCGCCAGAAGATTGGGCAAGAGGTCTTCTTTTTTCCTCCGCATATTTATATCTTCGGCAGTAAAGGTTCAATTATTCGCAATTTGGGCATATGCCTTCAGCATTATCTTTCTTCGTATTAGGGAAAAGGCCGAAGGGCCGAAGACTAAAATGGCTTAACCATGGGGAATAGAATAATCATTGTCGTTAAGGCTGAATTCGTAAATTCCGAAATAATTTATAGAAAGCGAACCGGAAACCTTAAAGGTCAAAAAACTTATGGTAAAAATTTTTTTACCTGTTATCGTAATTTATTTTTTAGCCATCTGCCAATCAGCAATAGTGAGTGAAATATTTCCAAATTTTTTTAAACCTGATCTGATGCTCATCTTGATCACTTATTTTGGCCTTTATAGCTCTCTTTGGCCTGGGGCGATCAAGACTTTAGCGGGGGGCCTTTTTTATGATTCTTTATCGGGGAGTCCCTTCGGTCTATTCTCCACAATATATTTGGCCGTTTTTTTCTTGATCAAGCTCTTAGAAAAAATCCTGATTTTAGGAGAAACTAAGATAGTGCCACTGAGCCTTTTAGGCTTAGCCTCAATTTTTCAATATCTAAGCTTACCTTATTTTTTATTTGTCGGGGGAATTTGGAAAAATTATTCTTTACCGGATATAGAATGGTGGGCACCTCAAATGGCCATGACCTGCATTTGCGCCTGGCCTCTTTTTGATTTTTTCAAAAAAATATTTTTTCAACCGGCTAAAGAATCTTCGGCTGGGATTTGAAATTAAATATGCTTTTTGAGAAAAACGGGCCAACAGAGATTAATAAAGGTTTTTATTGGGCGAATATAATTATTATCTGCATTTTTGCCCTCCTTATTTTCCGCCTTTACCAATTACAAATTTGGCAAGGAGACTATTTTAAAAATCTGGCTGAGAATAATCGCTTGCGGATCCAAGAGATTCCTGCTCCCCGAGGTATAATATACGACCGCCAGGGATTTCCTTTGGTGGAAAGTTTTCCTTCTTTCGATGTCTCCTTATTCCGCCAGGATGTACGCGATGTGGGACCCACCGTTCACCTTTTGAGTAAGGCACTCTCTATGAGCCCAGAAAAGCTCTGGGCGCGCTTGGATGGCTCTAAGAATTTGGCCACCGCTCATCCCATAAAAATAAAAACTAATATCTCCCGCGAGGAGTTAGCCGCTATAGAAACCAGACGTTTGGAACTGCCCGGAGTTATGGTCGATATGGTAATCCGGCGTAATTATCCATATCAGAACCTCGCCGCCCATCTCATTGGCTATTTAGGAGAGATAAGCCAAGAAGAATTGGAAAAAGAAGAGTACAGCAATCATAAAATAGGCTATATGATAGGTAAGTATGGGATTGAGCAGAAGTTTGAGCTTGAACTTATGGGCGAGCCGGGGGGACGACAAATTGAAGTAAATGCCCTGGGCCGGAAAGTAAGGGTTTTGGGATATGTGGAACCAAATCCAGGGAATAATTTATTTTTAACCTTGGATCTGGAACTGCAAAAAGTCGCGGAAGAAGCCATGGCGGGCAAAAAAGGGGCCTTAGTAGCTATGGATCCTCAAAATGGGGATATTTTGGCCATGGTTAGCAAGCCTGATTTTAATCCCAATTTTTTTGCCCGGGGTGTCTCGCCCGAATATTGGCGTTATCTCATAACCAACCCTGCCCGACCTTTGCAAAATCGGGCTACCCAAGGTCAATACCCCCCAGGTTCAGTTTATAAGATAATTACGGCCATAGCTGCCTTAGAAGAAGGTTTGATCAGTCCCACGACCACCTTTCATTGCCCGGGAAGCTTTTCTTTTGGTAACCGGGAATACCTTTGTTGGCGGAAAGAAGGTCATGGCCAAGTAAATTTGCGCCGCGCTATAGTAGAATCTTGCGATGTCTACTTTTATAACTTAGGTTTGAAATTGGGAGTTGATCGCTTAGCCAAATACGCTTTAGGCTTGGGTTTAGGTAGAATTACCGGTTTCCCTTTAGGGAACGAAAAACCAGGTCTTATTCCCACTTCTTCTTGGAAAATGAAGCGGTGGGGAATCCCCTGGCAGGCGGGCGAAAATTTGTCTATAGCTATTGGCCAGGGATATAATTTGGTAACTCCCTTGCAGATAGCCTGCACTCTTTCCGCCATGGCTAATGGGGGGAGATATTATCGCCCGCGGATCTTGAAATTTGTGCAGGCCCCTCATGGAGAAATACTCCAAGAATTTTATCCGCGCCAAGAGAAAACACTGAATATTTCTCCAGAGACTATTAGACTAATAAATGAAGCCCTCTGGGGGGTGGTCAATTCCCCCGGGGGCACGGGTAGTAGAGCACGGGTAGAAGGTTTTGATGTAGCGGGGAAGACCGGAACTGCGCAAGTTATCCAAAGAAGAGAAGGCCGTGGAGAATATCAGGAGGCTGAATATAAGGATCACGCCTGGTTTGCTTGTTTTGCTCCTCTTCATAATCCTCAAATTACCGTAGTCGTATTAGTCGAACACGGAGGACACGGCGGAGCTGCCGCTGCTCCTATTGCCCGGCAAGTGTTGGCAGCATATCAGGGGCTGAAAAAGAAAGTGCCGGAACAAATCAGAATCGCCCAAAGGCCGGAAGGGGAAATTTCGGAAAAGAGATAAATTATGTTTGACCGCCGGCTATTCTTACATATAGATTGGACCCTGATTTTTATCGTGGTTATTATTAGCATTTTGGGGATTCTGAGTATTTACAGTGCTACTTATCCTCATCAGGGTAATACCAAATATCTCTATCTGCGCCAGATTTACTGGGTTATCCTGGGTTTGGCCTTATTATTCTTGGTCATTTCTTTTGATTACCATCTCTTTATTCGTCTGGCCTACCCGTTTTTTACCATTTGTCTCCTTTTACTCCTCCTAGTTATCCTGTGGGGGAAACTCAGTTCAGGTTCGCAAAGATGGTTACATCTGGGTTTCTTTTCTTTTCAGCCTTCCGAATTGACCAAACTCGCCCTCATCTTAGCGCTAACGCGTTTTTTCACCCGGGAAGGAGAGGAGGCGGAGTATACGCTCCGAGATTTATTTATGGCTTTACTATTTTTAGGCCTACCCGCTCTTCTCGTCTTTAAGCAGCCCGATTTGGGGACAGCCGTCTTGATGGTCATAATATCTATCTCTTTGTTCGGTTTCATCGGATTTCCTTTAAAAGCCTGGCTATTATTAGGAGGCGGAGCCGCTGTTTTAACTCCTTTCCTCTGGCAATTCCTCAAAGAATACCAAAAAAAGAGACTGTTGACTTTTATCAATCCCGATCTTGACCCTTTAAAGACGGGTTATCATATTATCCAATCTAAGATCGCCGTCGGTTCCGGATCATTTTGGGGAAAAGGTTTTCTAAAGGGAACCCAAAGTCAACTACATTTCATCCCCGAACAGCATACAGATTTTATTTTCTCAGTTTTTGCTGAAGAATGGGGTTTCGTCGGTTGTCTCTTTCTCTTATTTTTAATGCTTTTGCTCATCTCTAAAGGCCTAAAAATCGCCCTGGCTTCGAGAGATAGAGCGGGCACTCTCTTGGCTGTGGGCATCACGGCCATGATCTTCTGGCAGGTCTTCATCAATATCGGCATGGTTTTGGGCATTGTTCCCGTCGTAGGCATCCCCCTGCCTCTATTTAGCTACGGGGGAACATCGGTCATCACGACGATGGTCGGAGTTGGCTTATTAATTAATATCGAAATGCGGCGCTTTTTACTCAGTAGATAATTTTAAAAGAGTTAAGCCCGCTTCAGAAGTTCCCGAGCAATAATGATTCTTTGAATCTGATTCGTCCCCTCGACAATCTGGCCAATTTTAGCTTCGCGCATCAACCGCTCCACTTTATAATCTTGGATTACTCCATACCCACCCAGAATCTGTACGGCATCTACGGTCACTTTCATGGCCATGTCCGTGGCGTAGCGCTTGGCCATGGCCGCGGCTTGGGTGACCGGCAAACCGTGATCTTTTAAAAATGCCGCATAATAAACTAATAGACGCGCGGCCTGGATCTCCGTAGCCATATCTGCCAGCATAAATTGGATAGCTTGGAAATTAGCTATGGGCTGCCCAAATTGCACCCTTTCCTGCGCATATTTTAGAGCTATCTCAAAGGCTGCTTGGGCATTCCCAACTGCGCCAGCAGCCACATTTATTCTTCCTCCGTCTAAGCCGGACATTATAATCTTAAATCCCTCATCCTCTTGCCCGATGAGATTTTCTGCAGGTACTAAACAATCCGCAAAAATTAACTCCCGGGTAGGATAGGCCCGCATAGCTATTTTTTTCTCGATCTTGCCGAAGGAAAAGCCCGGCGTCCCTTTTTCCACCACAAAAACCGATATTCCCCGCGCCCCTTTATCCTTGCTGGTCTTCGTGGAAACTATATAAACATCAGCTTCCCCACCACAGGAAATAAATATCTTTGTTCCCTGCAGAACATATTTATCCCCTGCTTTTTGAGCAAATGTGCGGATGGCTGCCGCATCAGACCCAGCATTCGGCTCAGTAATAGCAAAAGCTCCCCATAGTTCTCCGCGAGCAAGTTGGGGAACCCATCTTTTTTTCTGGAGCTCGTTTCCGCAGGAGGCAATGATGGCCAGACATAGATTGTGAACGGAAAGATAACTCAACCCCCGATATCCCTTCATTAGTTCTTCATAGATAATGGCCGAAGTCAAAGCATCAACTGCCATGCCCCCATACTCTCCAGGGGCACTCATACCCATCAAGCCTAAGCCGGCCAATTTTTTAAAAACTTCCCGGGGAAAAACTTCCTCTTCCTCCCATTTGTCCACATAGGGAACGACTTCCCGCGCTACGAAATCACGTAACATTTTTTGCAAGGCTTTCTGCTCATCCGTTAAATTAAAATCCATACCTCCTCCTTGGTTAAGGTGCTTAATTCCCTCTGCCGCGATGCCCAAATTATTATTTAGCCAGGGGCAGAAGTCAATAAGGGTTAAGAGTGCGGGGCGATTACTTTTGGAACTAATGCCTTATCCAAGCCGGAAGGAGAGGGGCTTCTTAAAATGGCCCTCAGGCGGAAGCATAAAAAAACAAAATTAAAATCGGCTGGAAATTAACTTTTTTTCTGCCTAAAGACTTTTATTTGAGCTCTCTGAAAAACCGACTTTTCGGTCACTCCGCGAAAGCGGGAGTCCAGAAATACCTTAAAAATACTGGATTCGTGCGGCCATAAAAATAACGTAATTACATCCCGGAGGACTTTTTCTGAAATCTCTATTTGATTTTTTTTCTGCCAAGCATAAAATTATGGAAAATTATTTAGATGGAGGAGGAAATCAAAATGAAAAATTATATTGTTCATCTTTTTGATTTACCCACTTATTCTCCTCCTGGCCACTCCAAAACCACCAATCGGCGTCTCCTTGGGCCAGGGGCAGAAGGGTCAACAAGGTTCGAAGTAATCTACGGAGAAATTGAGCCTGGAGGACAGGCCGATCCCCATGCCCATGATATTCAGGAACAAGCTTTTTTCATTCTCGAAGGTCGAGCCGAGATAGAAATTGCCGGAGCATGCCGGGTAGTGGGTCCGCAAGATTTCATTTATTTGCCCGCTGGCACAACTCACCGGGTAACTCCGCTGGGAAAATCTTCTCTTAAGCTTCTTATTATTTATTCTCCTCCCCTTTCCTCTGTTAAATCTGAAAAACAAAATAAATCTCCTCTTTAAAAATTATTAAATTTTTGCTATCTTTTTTATGCATTTCTTTCTTCTTTCAACTTCTTTTAGGCCTCAAACGAGAAAAATTGGCCGAAAGAGAAGACGAGTAAAAAAGCAAAGGAGTAACACCCATGAACTTTGATCTAACCCCCGAACAGGCGGCCATGGAACAGGCTGCCCAAAATTTTGCGGAAAAAGAAATTGTCCCCAATTTAAAAAAGGAAGAGTTTAATCGGGAATTGGTACGGAAGATGGGCGAAGTCGGCCTCTTCGGCTGTGCCTTTCCCCCAGGAATGGGCGGATCAGATGCGGGATTTTTGGCCCACGCTGTGGTTTGTGAGCAAATTTCCACTTACGATTCTGGATTGCGAGCTCTTTTTAATCTGCAAGCTATGACCGTCCCTTATACGATAATGGAATGGGGGTGCGATTCTGTGCGTAAAAAATATGTCAAATCATTAGTCCTGGCTGAAAAATTGGGGTGCACGTGTTTTTCCGAACCAAATGCGGGCTCAGATATTGCGGCGATTGAAACCAAGGTCATAGACAAAGGAGATCACTTTTTAATTAATGGAACCAAAACTTGGATCTCTAATGGAACAGTGGCCGATTACGCCGTGGTTTATGGCACTTTTGATAAATCTCTGAAACATAATGGTCTCTGCGCTATTGTCGTAGAAACAAATCAGCCCGGCTGGCAGGCGCGGGAAATTCCCAAATTAGGAGATAAAGCTTCGCCCATCGCGGAGATTTTTTTAGAAGATGTAATCGCTCCTAAAGAAAATCTTTTAGGGGAATGGGGTGGAGGATTTAAGGTAGCCATGACGGCCTTGGATCGAGGGCGCATCAGCGTCGGCAGCGGAGCTGTGGGTATTTGCCAGGCTTGCCTCAATGCTTCGATTAAATACGCCAATGAACGGGTCCAGTTTGGCCGTCCTATCCGGGATTATCAGATGGTCAAACAAATTATCGCCGATATGGTTACTTATACGGAAGCAGCTCGTTTTTTAGTTCGCCGCGGAGCCTGGTTAAATGACCAAGGAAGGCCTTTTACCCGAGAAATCGCCATAGCTAAATATTTCGCGGGGGAGGCGGCTGTGCGGGCTGCTGGCTGGGCAATGGAAATTCATGGTGGAATGGGCTATTCCCTGGAACTTCCGGTAGAAAAATATTACCGAGATTCTAAACTTTACCAAGTTGGCGAGGGCACAGCTAACATTATGCGTCTGCTCATTGCGGATGATGCCTTAGGAATTAAAAAGGCCAATCGACCGCGGCTAAAAGTTCCCAGTGACTTTCGCGATCTCAGCTAAGGGGATTTAATTTCCAAAAGGAGAAGAACTATGGAAACGATTATCATAGAAAAACAAGACCACTTCCTTTGGATAAAACTAAATCGCCCAGAAGCCATGAATGCCTTAAATACCCAAATGGCCCAAGATATTTTAGCTACTTTTCAAGAGGTGGCCAAGGAAAAGGATATTTGGGTTGTAGGGCTAACTTCTACATCGGTAAAATCTTTCGGCGTAGGTGCTGATCTTAAAGAAAGGAAAAACATGACGACTGAGCAAATTGCCCAACAAAGAATCCTCTTCCGGCACGCCTCCGCAGCGGTCAAAGCTCTGCCCCAACCACTCATTGCCGGAGTGAAAGGTTTTGCCTTGGGCGGGGGTTTCGAGTTAGCCCTAGCGGCGGATATGATTATTGCCGGCGAGAATGCCCAATTTGGCCTCCCTGAAGTACGCGTAGGTTTAATCCCGGGGAATGGCGGGACGCAATTACTACCCCGCCTCATCGGGCCCAATCGGGCCAAAGAGATTATCTTTACTGGCAAAAGAATCAGCGCTCAGGAAGCTTTATATTTAGGCATCGTCAATAAAGTTGTCCCTGTAGAGCAAGTGGAAGAAGAAGTCCGCAAAATAGCTTCCGAGATATGTGCTAATGCCCCCATTGCTGTGCGCCAGGCGAAAAAAGCTATCGAATTGGGGCTGAGCGTTGATTTGCATACCGGCATGGAAATAGAAAATGAGGCTTTCAAGGTCAATTTGGTAACTGAAGACAGGCAGGAAGGAATTAGGGCTTTCAATGAAAAAAGACCCCCGCAATGGCAGGGTCGCTGAATCTAATTAGGCAGCATGCTTATTATGCTTGCCAGAAGTTCCCAAATAAGGGGGAAGAGAAAAAATGGCCATAATGCAATATCCTAAAAAAGTTGTTTTGGGAGATATTACGGTGCGGGACGGGTTTCAACATGAAGAAAAAACCATTTCTACCCGGGCTAAGCTTTGGGTTGTGGAACAGTTAATTTTAGCTGGTTTCAAACGCCTAGAAGTCACCAACCTGGGCAGCCCAGTGGGTATGCCCCAATTTGCCGATGCTGATCAGCTTTTACAAGCTATCCATAACAGCAAATTAATCAAAGACAAGCTAAAAGATGTGGAATTAACCGCCGTCACCATCCGCGAACGAGCGGCGGAGCGCGCTTTTGAAGCCCGGCAAAAAGGATGGGGTCCAGATAGAATATTATTCATGGTTTCTACCAGTGCATCCCATCACCGGCGCAATTCGGGAACTTCTTTAGAAGAATATTGGCGCATGTGCGCTCAATATATTAAAAAAGCTCATGAAAACGGAATCAAAGTTTGCGGTACGGTTTCCACTATTTGGGGCTGCCCAATTGAAGGGCCCACAGATTTAAAAAAGGCTGTAGAATTTACTAAGCGTTTTCTTGATTTGGGGGCGGATGATATTGAACACGCCGATCACGATGGTTCTGCCCCGCCGCATAAAGTTTATGAATATTTTTCTATGATCCTCGATGAAATTCCTAACCCGGATCTGCATGTAGCTCATTTCCATGTAACGCGCGGCTGGGGATTGGCCAACGTCTTGGCCGCTTTGCAGGCAGGCATAACCCATTTTGAATCTACTTTGGGAGGTATCGGCGGGCAGCCTGCTAATTTCGTGGATGATTGCCCAGTGCCGGGGACTGGTAAATATTACTATGCCGACCCCAATATAGTGGGCTTAGTTTCTACGGAAGACATGGTAGTGATGATGGATGAAATGGGTATAGATACAGGAGTCGATGTTGACCGAGTGTTAGAGCTAGGTACGGTTATGGAGCGCATCTTGGGTAGGCGTTTGCGTTCTGAATGTATTCGCACCGGGCGCATCCCCAAAAAACCTACGGGGAGGTAAAAAATACAAACTTGGGGAAGCCCGCCTGACTTGGAAGAAAGGGAAAATTCTGCAAAATTTAGGGAGCAGAAATGGAGATAGCTGCTAAAGATAAATACAATATGTGCTTTGCTTGCGGCAAAGACAACCCTATTGGCTTAAAATTGGCCTTCGTCTATGAGAACGGAAAAGCTAAAGCTGAATTTACACCCGGACCTTATCACCAGAGCTGGAATAATGTTTTTCATGGCGGACTGCTGGCCCTCTGTTTGGATGAAGCTTTTGGCTATGTGCTCTACTTCCAAGGTATTAAAGGAATGACTGCTAAAATGGAAATGCGCATTAGGCGGACAATTCATACTGGAGAAAAAATTTATATAACCGGAGAAATTAAGAAAAGGACGCGCAAATTAATCGAAACATATGCCCGGGCTGAACTGGCGGACGGGACTTTGGCGGCCGAAGCAACCGCTTCCATGTTCGTCACCAATCAAGATTTTTAACGGCCATTTCTGATGCCTCTGGAGCTGCCCAAAATCCACCAAGAGGGTTAGATAAGAGGATGGCAGCTATTTAAATTTTTCCCATTTTTAGGGAAAATAAATATAATATAGAAAGGAGTCAGCCATGATAAATGCTATTGGAGAGACCGCCGGAAAAGTATGGCATTTTTTGGACGAAGCGGGAGAGGCTAATCTTAACCAAATTAAAAAAGGAGTGGAAGCTGATCCCAATTTAATTCTGCAGGCAATTGGTTGGTTGGCTCGCGAAGATAAATTGGTTATAGAAAAAAAGGGGCGTTTTGTTACTTACGCTCTAAAAAAATAAAGGTTTAAAACGGAAAAAGGCAAGTGGAATTCGTCGGGTCAAATTTTAAAGAACGAGTGATTGAATTTTTTTTGGCAGTAAGCGGCAGCCTTTTTTATCATCTTGTTCTCCGCCCTAAAGACTACCTCAAGGCGCGCCCCAAGAAGCGCTCCTAAATCTTCTGCTGGACAAAGCAGATGAAATAAAAAGGCTCTGCTTTGGCCAACTGATCACTCGAGAAAAAATTGTCTATCCAAGTTATCATCAACCCCCAGGCCGGAAAAAGAGCGGGCGAAAAACTATTTCCGCTGATTAAAAGAAATTTAAAAAATCTTGGGCTGGCGGTAGAAATTGCTATTTCTCATCATCCGCAAGAGGCTCGCCTATTAGCTCGGCAGGCTCTGGAAAAAGGAAAGAGAATCATTTTGGCTGGTGGGGGAGATGGAACAATTCATTCCTTGCTGCCAGCTCTGGTGGATAAACCAGCTATTTTAGCCATTTTACCCCTGGGCACAGCGAATGATTTGGCCCGCCATTGGCGCATTCCTTTAAACGCGAACCTAGCCTTACAGTTGTTAGTTCACGGTCAGCCAAAGTTGGTGGATATCATTGGTACCGCCTCTGGGGGATATATTGCCGGGGCGGCTGGTTTAGGATTTGATGTGGCCGTCATCGAAAGAGTTCTTTCTTGGAGGCGCTTCTGGCGAGGAATTTTTCCGTTTCTCCCCGCTATCTTTACAGAATTTTTTAGCTACTCTTTACCAATTTTTCACCTAACCGCGGACAATTGGCATTACCAAGGGCCGGCATGGCAGATTGTATTATCCAAGATGAATCAGTATGCCTGGCGCGTTAAAATTCCGGGGCACGGGCAATATGCCGACGGCTTAATGCATATGTTCTTAATTCCCAATCTACCCAAACATAAAATCCTGCTGAGGGCTTTTCCCCTTGCTTTTGAGGGAATAAAATGCATTCCCCAAGCTCTGCATCTAGCGACTTCTAAAATCTCCGTGTCCTCTTGGCCGCCATGTAAGTATCATGGCGATGGCGAGATTATGGGCTCTACCCCAGAAACTTTTCAAGTCTTACCCCGGGCCTTGCGCATATTAGCCCCTCCTTAATCTTCTTTACTAAGAATGGTTTATTCTTTAGTAACCAGGGGCAAATCCTTGCCCTACGAGACAAGGCCAGCCCCAAGGGCTTCGGTTTTTTTCGGCAAGGGATTGAACCCTTGCCCCACGCCATACTCCGTTGTCTGAGGCCTTATATAAAATGGCTACATACCTCAAAAGTTATTATTTCCGCATTGGCAGCCTAAAAAGTTAAAGTTTCCACCCTTCAGTGAGGCCTTCCGAAATTTTGTAATGTTTTACTAAAGGGTTGATTTCTCATAACTCCCCCTTTTTTTCCCCTCTTAGTTTAAGAGGGAGAGATGGGGAGTTACAAAATTTCGAGACGGACAATAGATTAGATTTGTGAGGCAAACCATTAGCGAACTTGGCCAGTCATAAAAGCTGGCCCTACGAAATGACAAGAAATAATTTTTTTTATATGTAACCCACCCTTCCGTGAGGGATTACGAAATTTTTTAAATTTCTTTTGACAAATATTAAATTTTAATTTATACAAGATTAAAATTTTTCGACTATTGGTGGGAGGAGCGGAAATGGATAAGCTGATTATCACTGTGGCCATCATTGGTGCGATCACTACCCGAGAGAAATCTCCCTATCCCCCGATGACCCCGCAGGAAATTGCTGAAAGCGCGATAGAAAGTTACCACGCTGGAGCAGCAGTCTGTCACATTCATGTTCGCGACCCGCTTACTCATCAACCCTCCATGAAATTTGAGCTTTATAAAGAAGTATTTGAGCGCATTAAGGATAAGTGCGACATGATCATTAATCTCTCCACCGGCTCTGGAGGAAGACTAATCTATGATCCCCGGACTAATACATGGAATACTTCGGAATTAAAAAGCCCCGAAGAAAGAGTGGAGCATATTTTGAAACTAAAACCCGAGCTCTGTTCTTTGGATGTAGGCTCTTTAAACTTTGGCCCCCGGGTCTTTGTCAATATAATCTCCATCGTAGAGAAGATGGCTAAACTAATTAAAGAAGCCGGCACAAAGCCGGAATTAGAAGTCTTTGATATCGGGCATATTCGGATTGCCAAACACCTTATCAGTCAAGGATTAGTCGCTGATCCTCCCCTCTTTCAACTCTGTTTAGGAATTCCTTGGGGGATCGAGGCTACCTTGGAAAACATGGTCTACATGCGCAATAACCTCCCTCCCGGTTGCCTTTGGTATGCTTTTGCCATTGGGGCGCAACACTTTTCTATGGCCGCGGCCTCGATTATGAGCGGTGGTCATACGCGCGTTGGTTTTGAAGATAACCTCTACATAAAAAAGGGAGTGTTGGCTAAGAGCAATGCCGAAATGGTCAGAAAGGTCGTCGAGATAGCCAACCTTTTAGACCGAGATATAGCCACTCCCCAAGAAGCTCGCCAAATTCTAAAGTTAAAATAGGAGGTGCCATGTTCTTTATTTTCCCTAACGATTTTAAAGAAAGAGAATTATCACCAAAAGTAAACACCCGCTTGGTTTGGGGAGATAAACTTATGTTGTCCTATGTCACCATCCAACCCCATAACCCCATTCCTCCCCTGCACAGTCATCCAAACGAACAAATGGGCATGGTCTTAGAAGGAGAAGTAACTTTGACTATCGGGCAGGAGACCCGCAAATTAAAAAAAGGCGATGCCTTTTGGGTCCCGCCCCATACTCCCCATGGCTTAGCCGCTCCTAACGAGCAAGAGGCCATTGTGCTTGATGTCTTCAGCCCTCCCCGTGAAGAATTCAAAAAATGAGTAACCACAAAAAAGGTGTGCTCCTGATGGTAGGAGCAGGCCTATGCTGGAGCACAAGCGGCATATTAGTCCGCCAGGTTAAGCTCCCAGATCCATGGGAGATTATTTTCTGGCGTTCTATCTTTATGGTCCTATTTCTTCTGGCCATACTTTTGGGAACCCAGCGGCAAAAGAATTTTTGGCAAACCATCGGGGCTAATACCCAAGTTCTTTTAGCCGGGGCCCTTTATTCCCTGACCTTCTTCTTCTTTATTTTATCGATTACCAGGAACACGGCGGCCAATACTTTCGTCTTGATGAGTATAAGCCCTTTCTGCGCTGCCCTTTTGGGAAGAATATTCCTTAAGGAACTATTGCCGCTCCGCACTTGGCTCTTAATCTCCGTGGCTTTTTTAGGCGTCATGATCATGTTTTATGATGGTCTAGACTCTGGCCATAATATAGGCAACCTTTTGGCCTTGGGAGTTCCTTTGGCTTTCTCTTTCAACCTCTTGGTTCTGCGTCGCGCCCGGGCAGGCTTAAACATGGTACCTATGGTTCTTTTTGCCGGCATATTTTCCATCATAATTTCCTTTCCCTTAGCTAAGCCGCTCACGCCTAATTTTCACGATCTCACTTTTTTATTGATTATGGGATGGGTACAACTGGGATTAGGGTCAGTGTTAATGACGATCGCCGCTCGTTACCTGTCAGCCGCGGAGATTGCCCTTTTTGCCTTGTTAGAAACCACTTTAGGACCAATTTGGGTATGGCTTGGTATTGGCGAAAGGCCTACGGACATGGCCTTAATCGGCGGAATAATCGTGGTCTTAGCCCTGCTTTTAAATGCCCTGCAAGGCTTGCGGCATTTTCAAAAGATTTCCAGCTAAATTTTCATCTTTATTTTTTAGGCACCTTTTTTGAAAAACGAAAGTGCAGCATCCCAAAGAGGATGGCCGATAATAAATGAATAATAATAAAATTCGCTAAAACTGGAGAATAGCTACCAGTGGAGTCAAAAACCCAGCCAGCATATATGGGCGACAAGAAAGTACCTAAGCCATTACCAATGCCCATTATGCCGCGCAAAGTGCCAAAGCTTTTTCGGCCAAAGAAATCGCCGATAAGCGCCCAATTCAGCGGAACAGTTCCCATAGTTATGGCTAAACCTACTGGCAGGATATAGTGATAAGCAGAAAAGAAAATTAGGCAAACCATCCCGGCCACGGTGGGAATGATGCCTAAACTACATAAAAGTGCTTTGCCATAGCGATCTCCTAACCAACCCCAGAGAAGAGTCGCTCCGATAGTACTGGAAGCAAAGAGACTAACCATATAAGCGCTGGCCACCTCACTTAATCCTTTCCAAACATAGAGCGGAACAAAATGAATAGTCAAAGCAACGGTTACAAAAATACGCAGGGTAATCGCTAAAAAAAGGAGCCAGAAAGTGAGGGTACGCAATGCTTCGCCCACCGCAAAATCTTTAATGTTTATTTGGGGAGATTTTGGCGATGTGGGCTCTGCTTCTGCGGCGATCTTCTTCCCATCGGGAAGAAGACCAAAGGCCTCGGGATTTCGGTGGATACGTAGACCAGCTGGCCAAGCCACTAACAAAATAATAATCCCAGCGAAGAGAGCGCCTGTTCGCCAGCCAAAATTTAAAATCAAATAAGAAAGAAAGGGAGCCATCACCATGCCCCCGATACTCGAGGCGCATCCAATAATAGCAAACCCCATACCTCGCCGGCGAATAAACCAATTATTTATGGCGGCATAAATGGGGTGAAAAAAGCCGGCGTTAAAACCGAGGGAAACAATAAAAATGTAAATGAAGAAAAAACTCCAGAAGCTATGCACCGTAGCCAAGAGAAGCAAACCCACACCGGAAAGAGTTGTGCCGATGAGAATTAAAACCCGCGGACCAAACCGATCGATTAAATAACCAACTAAAGGGCCTTCTGCCCCTCCTTCCAGACGAGCTGCCCCATAAAGGAGAGCAATAGCCGCACTACTTACTCCTAAATCCCTTTTTAAAGGAAGAAAAAAAACCGTAAAACCATGATAGAGAATTCCCGAACCCACGGCAATAATTAGGGCCCCAAAAAGAACAATATACCACCCATAAAAAATTTTCTTTTCTGTTTTCTGCCCCATTTCTGTCATTTTACCCTTTTTTAAAATTAACTATATTATCTCGAAATTTAAAAGTAAATAACGAAGCAATCATCGCGTTTTGCCAGACAAGGATATTAAAAATCCGTGTCTTTACTGCCACCCTACCAAACTGCAGCACTTCTTGCGCTATGCGCTTTGCGTCTTTTACTTCAGTACTTTTTTTCTCTACTCTTTGCGCTATGCGCTATGCGCTTTGCGTCTCTTCTTTTACTGCATCACTTTTTTCTCTACGCTTTGCGCCTTGCGTTTTTTACTTCTGCACTGCAGCACTTTTTTACTTCGCTATGCGCTTAGCGCTTTGCGCTCTGCATCTTTTACCTCGGCACGGCAGCACTCTTTTTCTTCGCTCTGCGCTTTGCGTCTCTTCTTTTACTGCAACACTTTTCGCTATGCGCTATGCGCTCTGCGCTTTGCGTTTTTTTGCTGCAGCACTAACTAACTGCAGCACTTCTTA
>Ga0078972_1002209_pt1 | contig 65820 bp, 40 predicted proteins | sample YelNatPaOPGAMG01_FD_67568 | JGI IMG/M metagenome (GOLD analysis project Ga0078972, IMG submission 67568) | Hot spring thermophilic microbial communities from Obsidian Pool, Yellowstone National Park, USA - OP-RAMG-01 (SPADES assembly) (version 2) | ecosystem: Environmental > Aquatic > Thermal...
AAGCACCGGCAGGGTGCATCCTAGCATCGGACCGGATTCTTTCGGCCGGAAGGCCTGGGGCTGAGAGACCGCTGAGACGCGAAGAGCGCGGAGATAAGCGGGCTTGAGCTTTTTGCGTAGTTCGCGTATTTAGCGGTTTAGGGCTTGGGCGCAGATGGGTTGGTGGTTTCGGCGGGGCGCCGAGACCGACCGGCCAGCGGCCGGTGCTACCCATGGGCATCCGACGCAGTGGGGCTGCGGTGAGTCGGCCCACAGCACGCGCAGCGCTGCGGTGAGTAGGCGAGGCAGCGTTCATTAACCGCTGAGGTGCGAAGAGCGCATGGATAGATAGCGTTCAGATCCCTTCGCGTCGTTTGCGTATTTCGGGGTTTCATGCTTGGGCGCAGCTTTAGATTGGAGCTAGAAGCTCGGAGCTCGAAGCTGGGGTGAGACTGGAGATTTGGGATGGGAGATTTGAGATTGGGTCAGTGGTTTCGGCGGGCTGCCAAAACGGAGCGGCCAGTGGTCCCCGGTGGTTTTGGCGATGGGCGGCAGCGAGTTTTCCGGCTGTGGAGGAGTCCGACCAGAGCTTGCGTTTCAGCGGGCTGGGTTGGACGGTACGGTTAACATTCGTGGGGTAGCGTCCTTGGACAGGAGCTTGCCGGTTTCTTTGTCCCAGATACGGGTGCGATGGCTGAGCCGATGTTCGGCTCCGTGACAGTCGGTGCAGAATTTTTTGTCTAGGGCGGTCCCGTCAAGCACAGCCTGATGATCGGGTATGGCGCTGGACTGGGCGAGGGTGGCACGACGTTTGTCGCTAGCCACCAGTTTGACCCAGTCGTGGCAGCCCAAGCAATTGAACCGGATGCGACTTTTCCGAAACATGCGGTCTGGCGCAGTCAAGCCGTCTTCGTCGGTCGAATGAGCTGGGGACTCGCCGTGGCAGCGCACGCAGCCGATACCAGCCTGGGCATGAACAAAGGTGAGCTTCTCTTCTTCGGAGTCGAAGTTAGCGTGGCAGACGAAACAGCGGCTGTTGTCAGCAGGCCCAGGCGCAGGCTGAACGACTAGCAGCCCGCTGTTGGGGGGAGCCGGGTTGGTGGCCTGAGTTGCGGTAGCGCAGCTACCACCCAGGGCCAAGAGCCACATAGCCCGGGCCATGACGAAGCCGACGATCCCGAAAAGCCAGGCGCCGTCCCCGGCCATGCTGCCAGTCTGGCCTAGACGTATTCCCAGTCCTTCAGCCACTGATACTCTGCCGGTAGCCTGGCCCACATTTCTTCGGCTGCTCGGTCCAGCTCGGCTCTTTCGTTTTGATCGAGTTGTCGGCGCTCTTTGACCGCCAAGGCTACGTTGTCCACCTGTTGCACGTTGATCAGGCCTGGGATGGGCGCGGTGACGGTTGGGTTGCAGAGGATGTATCGGATGGCCAAGCGGGCGCGGCGGTTGTCCTCCTCGGCTTCAGGGTGGTCCAAGGCACTGTTTCCTTTGAACAGCGAGTTACTGGCGAAGGGTTTAATACCGAACATGCCCACGTCGTGCTGCTTGAGGGTGTCAAAGAGGCTGTCGGTGGGTAGCACCTTGGATTTGGCGGTGTAGGGGGTCAGGACCACATCGACAATCTTGGGGTAGGTCTCGATCATCCATTTGATGTGCGGGCGGTCGTGCGAGGAGAAGCCGGTGAACCGGGCTTTGCCTTGGGCCTTGGCTTTTTCCAGGGCCTTCATCATCTCGTCCACCTCAGCCGGGCTGTGCCGACTACTTTGCTCGTGCATGGTGATGCGCCACAGGTCCACGTAATCCAGGCCGGCCTGTTTCATGCCTTTCTCCAGCGTAGCCAGCAGCTTGTCAGCTCGCCGGAAGTTCTGGTTGCGCATCTCTTCTTCGTACCAGGAGAAGCCCAGATACATTTGGTTTCGGCGGCCTTGGAGCGCGCGGCTATAGACCAGCACCTCGGCGGCTGTGCAGGCATCGATGTAGTTGATGCCTCGCTCGATGCAGCGGCTGACCACATCGTAACGGTTCTTCCGGAAATCGGGGTGATCAATGTTCTGCGTTGTTCCGACCACTGTATCGATGCGTTTCCAATGGCCGCCCAAGCAGACTGCCGACACCATCAGGCCGGTCCGGCCCAGGCGTCGGTATTCCATGTCCGGGTTGTAGTTGAGGGCTTTCGAGCTGGATGGTTCGGCGCCTAATCTCCCAGCTCCCACAGCCAAGGTGGCGGTGGCTAAGGCAGTGTCGCGCAGGAATTCGCGTCGGGTGAGACCCCCTCGATCCGGCAATGGTTGAGTGTTTGAGTTCATAAACGTCGATTCAGCCATTCCGGTTGTGTTTTGGCCCATTTGACGAGTCCAGGCAAGAGGATAATCGACCTACCACGAGCTGGTGGCGGCGTCTCAGCTTGCGGGGGCGGCGAGGTAAGGGGTAGCCGCCGATGTCAGTCGGCGGAAATGATTCGGTGGGGTCAAGAGGGCCGCCGCCTGACGGCGGCGGCTACGGTGAATCGGTAGCCGCCGACAGCAGTCGGCGGATTGGGCCGCCGGGTGGTTGGTGAGTCCGCCGTCTTACGACGGCGGCTACGGGATTGGCCTGAGCAGCCAGGTAGCCGCCGATGTGAGTCGGCGGAAAATGATTCGGCGGGCCCAAGAGCTCCGCCGCCTGACGGCGGCGGCTACCACACAAACGGGTGAGCAGGGTCAGCCCGGCCGGTGCCAATGGACCAAGCAGGCTGAGTTGGGTGAAGCGGGGTTGCAAGAAACTAGCTGGCGCGGCACAGTCAGGGGCATGACAGCGGGCACGCGTGCAATCCGGTCTGAGAGCGGTCTGAGTGTGGGCAGGGATTTGTCTCGGCGCCAGTTTCTGCAAGTGGGTGCGGTCATGGCCGGGGCGATGGCGTTGAGCCCAAACCGAGCTGCAGCCGCTGCGCTGGGCGTGGTGGAGCCGGATTTCCGGATTCGCCATGGGCGCCTGAAACAATCGATCATGGGCTGGACGTTTAATCCGATGCCTGTGGCTGAGTTGGCGCGTCACTGCAAGGAGATCGGGCTGGTCGCCATGGAAGGGATCGATCCGAAGTATTACCCGACAGTTCGGGAGCTGGGGTTGAACATTTCGCTGGTTGGCAGTCATGGGTTTACCACCGGGCCATGCAATCCGGAACACCACGCCTTTTGCGAGCGGCGGCTGCGTGAGGCGATCGATTTGGCAGCATCGGTGGGGTGTCCGAACGTGATCACGTTCACTGGGATGCGTGTGCCGGGGATGCCTGATGAAGAAGGCGGGCGCCATTGTGTAGCGTTGTGGAAGCGGGTCATCGGCTACGCCGAGAAGAAGCAGGTCAACTTGTGCTTGGAGCACCTGAACACTCGGGACAGCACGCATCCAATGAAAGGGCATCCGGGATACTTGGGCGATCATGTGGATTGGTGCGTGGAGTTGATCCGGCGGGTGGGGTCACCCCGCATGAAACTGCTGTTCGATATTTACCATGTGCAGATCATGAATGGGGACGTGATCCGACGGTTGCGGCAGTACAAGGACCTCATTGCTCATATTCACACTGCAGGCGTGCCTGGCCGAGGCGAACTGGACGATACGCAAGAGCTCAACTACCCGGCGATCATGCGGACGTTGGTGGAGCTGGGGTACGCCGGTTACGTGGTGCACGAGTTCATCCCGACCTGGCCGGACAAGGTGCTGGCTTTGCGGCATGCGGCCAAAGTCTGCGACGTCTGACGCTGGTATCGTCTAAGCGGCAGCGGAGCAACTTGGCCCTAGGCCGGAGGAACAGCTTGAGTTCGGCGCTCTCGGTCAGCCGGGTACGACCAGTTCAGGCGTGGTCCTAACTTTAACAGGTCGAGCTTAGGCCTTGCGTTCGGTGGGGCTCACGTTTCCAATGGTGCTTGGAGTAAGAGAGTGCCGTTATGAAAAACCAGCCTGCAACTTCGAGTGTGCTGCGGCAAAAGCTTAGCCGCCGCCAGTTTACCAAGGCCATCGTGTTAGCCAGTGCCAGCACGGCCTTGAGTGCCCAACGGGTGTTGGGCGCCAACGAACGGGTGCGCCTGGGCTTCATCGGCTTGGGTAACCGGGGCGATCAGGTGCTGGACGCGTTCCTTCAGCAACCCGACGCTCAGGTGGTGGCCTTGTGCGACCTGTCGCAAGCTTACCTGGATTTCGCCGCACAAAAGGTGGGCGGGGCACCCAAACAGTTCAAGGATTACCGCCGGCTGCTGGAGTTGAAGGACGTGGATGCGGTGGTCATTTGCACACCGGACCACTGGCATGCGTTGCAGACCATTCACGCGGCCGAAGCCGGCAAAGACGTGTATGTGGAAAAGCCGCTATCCCTATGCGTGGCGGAGGGACGGGCGATGGTGGAGGCGGTGCGCCGTTACAACCGGGTTTGTCAGGTGGGCCTCCACCGCCGATCGGTGCCCGTATGCCGCGAGGCAGTCGAGCTGGTGCGCAGCGGTGGGCTGGGCAAGGTCACCGTCGCCCGGGCTTTCCACATCCAGAACGAATGGCCCAACGGCATCGGCAATCCGCCGGATGAAGCGCCTCCGCCGGACCTAGATTGGGAAGCGTGGCTTGGACCGGCGCCCAAGGTGCCGTATAACAAGAACCGGACGTTTTATCGGTTTCGTTGGTTCTTTGATTATAGCGGCGGGCAAGTGACCAATTTCGGCGTGCACTACCTGGACTTCATCCACAGTGCCTTGGGCCAAGACGCACCCCAAGCTGTCACGGCTATGGGCTTCAAAGCCGCCGGCATGCACGACAATCGTGAGATTCCCGATACCTTCGAGGCCATCTGGCAGTACCCTGGGCCGACGCTAGTGACTTTCTCCCAGTTCAATGCCACAGCGGCACCGTGGAGCTTGCCGGGGTGCGAAGTGGAGCTGCGCGGCACCTTAGGCACGCTGTATCTGTTTGGAAACGGATACGAAGTGGTGCCCGATCCCATCTGCGAAGACGAGTTCCCCGCTCGGTCGCCGTTGACGCGCCAGCAAGACGCCCGGTATCGGAAGAATGCTCAACCGCGAATCCAGCCTCGCAAAATCCGCGGTCAATCCACAGCCGATACTGCGCCCCATGCGCGCAACTTCCTGGATTGCGTCAAGAGTCGTGCCCGGTGCAACTGCGACATCGAGACCGGCCACCGCAGCACCACCGCCACGCTCATTGCCAACATTGCGTTGAAGACGGGGGCGTTGCTGCACTGGGATGCCCAAGCCGAACGGTTTACCAATTTGCCCGAGGCCAACCGGTTCCTGCGTTACCCCTACCGCCCGCCTTACCAGTTCCCCGGCTGAAGGAGCGCTTGGTGGCGTGGGCCTGTGGGAACGCATCCCACCGTGCGTTAGGGAGCCGGGCAACCGCTTTTCCGCGCTTGGGGACAGTTAGCCTCCATCGGTAGGAGAGCCCTGTCTTTTGTTGAGTCACTGGGTCGAGCTGCACGCGGCTAGGCTGCTGGATCACATTAGATTTGTCCGCTGGGTTACCGGGGAGGCCGCAGCCAAGGCTGCGGTAAGGGCCAATGGGGCAGGCCGGTTGGGCGGGTCACCTTTTGCGCAGGCGATAGAATTGGCGCGGTGTGCCGCCCACCAGGGGCACCACCAAGCTCCTAGTTACACCGTGGTCGGTAACGTTGTGGTTGACCGGCTGCCCACCGCCCCGGCCCGACGACTGGCGAGCATTCCAGCCCAAAGTTGGTGCACGCACTGGGCCAGCCTTCACCGCAAGATTGACCGCGATGCTGCCCTGAGCCAGGCTGGCGCCATGAATCAGATGCAGTCAGCGCTTCAGTCGCGTCGCCAGTTTCTCGCTCGAACAGCCATGGGCGCTGCCGGGGCAGCGTGGGCCTTGAACACTCCAAGCACTTGGGCGCATGTGCCGGGCGAACGCCCTGGACGAGCGCCGGAGGTCACGGTGCTCAATCCCCGCGCACGTGTGCCGGTCAGCTTCATTATCGATGATTCGACCTGTTTGGTGAACTTGAACCGGTTTGCCATCCCCCAATTCGACGCTGCCTTTGGCGGAGGGAACAAAGCTTACCACATCAACTGGCGCGAGTGGCCGGTGGAGATTCCCGACGCGTTTGTGCGGCGGTTTGCCGAATGGTGCGCCGAGCACGGAGTCAAAGGCAAATACAGCGTGGTCCCCTACCCGGCTTGTGTGGGGCGACTGGATCGGTTGCTGCCTGGCTGGACGCAGCGCGAACTGGACCAAAGCTTGGAGTTGGTGCGCACGGTGCTGGTGCCCAACTGGGATATCCACCCCGAGATGGTCACCCACACCCGGGTGATCGACCTGCGCACAGGCCATCCATATCCGGACTATTCGCTGAAGTTCATGGAAAACTGGGACTGGACCACGGGGCGGTCGGTGGACGAAATCGCCAGTTACATGGCGTATGCGCTGCAGATCCTCAAAAATGTGGGGCTGCCTTGCGAAGGCATCACGACCCCAGGCGGTTTCGGCAACCGCGCACGCCCACAATTGGCTCAAGCCACGTTGGAGGCGGTGCGCGCGGTGTTCGGCGCCGAAGTGCCGCACTACTTCCGCGACGCTTACGAGCAGGGCCCCGAAAGTGTGGCGCCGCGGGTCGAATACGCCAGCGGATTAGACGGGCCTGATCCCCGCTGTGTGGTCAGCGTGATCGCCTGCACTGGGGACTGGACGGGCGGTTGGGATTGCACGCCGCCGGGTGGGGCCGACCGGTTCATCACTGCCGATGGCCAGTCTGGCCGCTTGGTGGAGGTCATCCAGCGAGGCGAACCGGCCTTGTTGCTGGCCCATTGGACGGGCATTTACTTCAACGGGGCTGAGACCGGGTTCAAGATCTTCCAAGAGGTCGTGCGCAGGTTGCATGCGCGCTTTGACCATTTGCATTGGATGAAACTCAGCGAGGTAGCCCGCTACTGGGCGGCGCGGCAGTTGACGCGCATCGAGCTGGACGGCGGCTCGGTCAGGTTCAAAGCGCCGTTTGCTTGCCCGGAATTTACCGTGCGCTGGGAGACCACCGCCCAAGGGCCGGTCAGGCTCCGGGTCGGCCCGGTTGCCGAGCCGTTGCGCGAAGTCAACAGCCTGCGTGCATTGATACCGGGCAGTTGGTGCCGCGAGCAACAGACGGTGACAGCCTGCTTCGCCTTACCCAAAGGCAGCAGCCAATTAGAGATGGGTGCGTAGCGGCGTGCGCCCACGCCGACGCTGGGTACCCAGGCAAGCCACTGCGCCAAGCCACCAGCTACTCCGGTTCGATGGGCTTATCGAAATGGACGCACCAGTTGTACAGCGGGTCTTCCGACAGCGACGGTTCAGAGTCGCTGTCGCGCAAATTGCCACGCGGCCCAGTGAACGGGCCGCCGGGCTGGCCCGGGATACCTGTGTAGGCATAGCGCAAGCGTTGGTTCGAACCGGTCGGCTCTGCGCTTAGGGTGATTCGCACGGCGTCTTGGTCGGGCAGCAGCTCCACGTTGGTGATGGTGGGCGGTTGCGGGCTGTCGTCGTAATACTCGAACCCGTAGTTGCCGGGGTCCGACACATTGATCGTGTCCAAGACCAACGGCGGCACCGGCACATGGAACTTGGCAGTGATCACTGCTCCGGAGCGGGTAATGCGGATGGGGCACAGGGGGCTCCAAGGCTGGCCGTCGATGACGACGCGTTTGTAGACCTTGCCGTAGTAAGCGCCCAGCCAACGATAGCCGTAGTTGTTCAGGTGCTGGCCCAGCGGCAGTGCGTAGGGCAGGAAATATTTCGGGCCCACCAAAATGGTGCGGTCCGGATGCGCCTCCGCTTCAGCCAACACCTTATACGGGCTGAGCGCATGGGGCCCGCCGCCGCCGGCTGTCCAGGCACTGATTTGGGTATGGAACATGGGCACGCGCACCGGCAGGCCGGACAGTTTGCGGATGTCCGCTTCGTAATCCTGTTGCCATTGCCGGATGTCCAGGTCGTAGTGCGGGTTGTTCCAGTCGCCTTCACCATGCACGCAAAACAGTGCCGAAGGCCAGTGCCGCAACAGCCGGCAAGCCAAAACCGCCGGGGCGCGTCTGAATTGTTCCAAGCCCGATGCGTAGTTGGCGGTGCCCTTTTTCAAGAGGCTGTAGTCGGCTCCACCCATGCCGACGTTGCTGAACAGCAAGCGCAAGTCCGGGGCCGTCAATGCGGCTTGGCCGGCGGCGCTGCTGGCGATGGTTTCGCATGCGGCCTCGAACAGGGGGCTCAAGTAGTCCGAGCCGTTTTCCGAATAGAACCGGAGATGCTGGGCGCTGGGCTGGGTGCTCAGCGCCGGTGTGCCCTCCACGCCCAAGGCCAAGCTTTGGCCTACGATCAGAATGTGATGCACCGTCTGGAGTGCTGGCGCTGGCACCGGCTCAGCACGATACATCAGGCCTGGCTGGGGCATAGCCTGGTTGGTGTAAATGAACTGGTCAGTGCCGCACAGCTTCTGTGTAGCCAGCGCCGTCCAAGTAGCCCCGTCGGTAGAAGCCTCAAGCCGGTAAACACCCCAGCGGTCACCCAAAACCCGCACCAGCCTGGGGTCATCCTCGTAGGTGAATCGCTGCGTGAAACTCAGCACAGCCGGCTGGGCGTTGGGGCCTGAGCTAACGGCGCGGAAGAACCGCCACGGCTCGCGTGCCACCACAAGATCGAAGGCCGTCTCATTGGTCTGTAGAAGCACCGTACCGTGGGCGTCCCAATCCATCAGGTTGGTCGAACTTTCCAGCACCACAGTGCAGCCTGGCACACCCGTAACGTCGATTTGCACCTGGCTAGTAGCTATCGGCACCGGCTCGACTCTGGCCGGCGGCGGCAAGCTGATGACTAAGCTGACGGCCCGGCTCAGGGGAGCCGATGGTTCAGCTAGATTAGTGAACCACACGTTGGCCACGTATTCGCCCACCGGCAAATACAGAGCGCTGCTGTTCAAAAATACGGTCAGGCCCACGCTGGTCCCAGGAGCCAACGTGCCAGCTTCGACCGAGAGTGAAACCCAGGGTTGATCCGCCCCTGCCGCCCAATCCACAGGGACCGCGAAGCTATTGCTCAGCGTGTAGTCCTGCGCTGTAGGCGTCAGCGGTCCTAAAGGATAGCCTGTGGCTACCAGCCCCGAAGCCGGGAACAGCTCAAGCTCAGCCGCAGCCCCTAGGCGGCCACCGACCGCTACGGCAGCAAGCACCCAACCTATGATCAGACAACGGCGGCTGGACATTAGCCGCCACGCACAGTTAGCCGACCGGGTCGGCCGATTAGACTCAGAGGTTGATGTTTGTGTCAGCATGGCCTGCACCTGCGCTCAACGTGCATAGTCGGCTCCCGACGATCGTGCGGCTTGGAGCCGGTGCGTGTGACCATTCGGGCTTTGGGCTGGCCCGCGAACCCAACCGAGCCAGCCGCCACAGTCAAATCGCAGGGCACGAGCAGCTTGGTCCACAGTCTGCCGGCTGGCCCATGGCCGACGGCTGTGTGGGCGGCTGGATCGCCCTTGCAGCACTGTTGGTGCATTGGTGACCACTTTCTCATCAGTTGCACTGCGCCCAGAGACGGGCCGGTAAACCCATCGTCTGCGGAGCGGCACAACGATACAGCATTTTGCCGCTGTTTTCCAGTGACCCACTGAACCTGCCTGAAGGTCAAAGGAGCTCAAGGCCGTATGGAGGCGAAATTGACGCCTCTGGACAGGCCACTTGACGCAGGCACCCCGCAGCGGGAGCCGGCTGGTTGGAATTGGGTTGGCTTGATGCCAGCCTGCGGGGGCCGACCTAGCCGATGCACACCTGCCTGAGCTAGTTCGGCCTAAGCCCCACCGGCTGCCTGCGCTTCAGCGCAAGTCCCAGCGAGTTTAGCGTAGTAACTGCCGTTGGAGGTACTCGACTTGCTGGCGGACATTGGGGTCCACTTGCATCCGGTCTTCGACTTGGCGGCAGGCATGCAGGACGGTGCCATGGTCCCGTCCACCAAAGGCTTCACCGATTGCGCTGAGCGAGCTTTGGGTCAGTGTACGGGCCAGGTACATGGCAATTTGGCGGGGGAAGGCAATGTGTTCGGGCCGGCGTTTGCTGGACATGTCTGCCAGGCGGATATCGAAATGTTCGGCGACTTTTTTCTGGATGGCTTCGATGGTAAGGGTATGGCGGTTTTCGTCTTGCAGCAGGTCGCGCAGCAACTGCTCCACCGCCTCCAGGCTGAGCTTATCGCCCGCGACCGACCGGTAGCAGATGACCCGCTGCAAGGCCCCTTCCAACCGCCGCACATTGGAACGAATGCGCTGCGCCAGGAAATCGATGATCTGATCAGGCAGGCTGACCCCCAGCAAAGCAGCCTTGCGACGGAGGATCGCCACGCGTGTCTCCATGTCCGGCGGCTGAATGTCGGCGGTCATTCCCCATTCGAACCGCGACACCAGGCGCTGTTCCAGGTTCATCATTTCAGCCGGTGCCCGGTCGCACGTGAGCACAATCTGTTTATGAGCCTCGTGCAGCGCGTTGAAGGTGTGAAAGAACTCTTCCTGAATGCGTTCTTTGCCCGACAAAAACTGCACGTCGTCAATCAGGAACACATCGGTCTGGCGATACCGGCGGCGGAACCGGACCAATTGATTGTTCTGAATGGCCTCGATGAACTGGTTGGTAAATTTCTCGCAGGTGACGTAGGTGACGCGTAGGGCCTTGTGGTGCGCTGCCACGTACTGGCCGATAGCGTGCAGCAAGTGGGTCTTGCCCAGCCCAACCCCGCTGTACAGGAACAGCGGGTTGTAGGCTTGGCCCGGATTTTCCGCCACCGCCAAGGCCGCTGCGTGCGCAAAGCTGTTGTTGGACCCCACCACAAAGTTCTCGAACGTATTCCGTGGGTTGAAGATCGATTCTGGGCTGTCGGTGTCCAACTGGGTCCGGCGCCGGCAAGTCGAACTCTCGACGCTGGAGCGGGGCCGAGCCGCAGCAGGCGGATGGTCCGGAACCCAAAAGCGGATTTTCATCGGTTGGCCCGCGGCTTGTTCGACAGCCTGGCGCAAGAGGTCCAAGTAGTTCTCTTCCAACCACACTTGCGAAAAATCGTTAGCCACCTCAAGCGTCAGGGTGCCGTCCTGCAGGCCGTGGGCCTTCAGGGGCGCAAACCACAGGTTAAACAGCTCCTCGCGTAACAGGCTGCGCAAGACATGCTGCGCAGCAGCCCAGATCTGTGCGGCGTTTTCTGACATGTGCTGGTCCTTCGCTAGAGTGCTCTTTTCCGGTCTTATTCACCTGGTCCTATCGGCTCGTCACAACAAGGCTTAGCCCAAGCAGTTGCAGCGCAACCACGGGGAAAGCGCCTTTGAACCGAGGGCTGACCCACTTCATCAGACAGCCAAACAGGCCATTCATTCAACCGGTCTATCCTACTGAAATTCAACACCTTAAACCATACTGACCTGTGCGCCGTTGCCTCCGTCTGCCTCGAATGGTGTCCAGCCCGGGACAACCAGCGCGTCGGTTTCGAACTGTTTCCCTACCGAGGTGCGGCTCGGTTGGCTAGCAGAACATATTCAAAGTTGTTCACAAGTTATTCACCGCCCTGTTTGCGCTTGAATTTCAATCTTTTCCGACGCCTTTGGGCTGTGGCCTTGACCTGGATGGCGCCCCGGTTTGATGCCAGCGTGCAGCGGCCTTTGGTTTTGGTTCGTAGCCAAGGTGCGTTGCTCCAACCAATTGCGCGTCGTAAAACACGCAGGCCAGCCTTCGCTTTTTTGAAGTGCGTTAGCTCGTATCGGCAGCCCTGCGCAATGCCGGGCTTGTCCAGGGCAGATCAGATGGCCCGTTCCCCAGTTTCTTCGGTGCGGATGCGGATGGCGTTTTCCACCGGTGTCACGAACACCTTACCGTCACCGATCTTGCCGGTCTTGGCAGCTTTGATGACCGCGGCCACAGCCGCCTCCACCAAGCTGTCGGGCACCACCACCTCGATCTTGATCTTGGGCAAAAAATCTACTGTGTATTCGCTGCCGCGGTAAATCTCGGTGTGGCCCTTTTGGCGTCCGAAACCCTTGACCTCGATGACGGTCATGCCCTCGACTCCCAAGCTGGATAAGGCTTCGCGCACAGCGTCCAGCTTAAACGGTTTGATGATGGCCTCGATTTTTCTCATTGTGCTTGCCGGGGGCGATTGTAGGGCTGCGCCACGACCTGTAAACTCGATTTGGGTCTGCGGCGCATCGTCGCCCAGGCTCTGCGCGGTTTCCGCCGTGCTTGGCGCTGCGGCAACAGCAACTGGCAGTCAACCAAAGCCGATGCATCGCCTCGGTCGGGGTCTTAGGCCGCAAAGGCAGGCCTGAGGCTGGGGGCCAAAAGCGGGGGTGCTAAGTTGCACGCAAGCCCTGCCAGCGGGCCGGCCCGAGCGTGACGGACGTGAACCCGAGGAAGCTTTGGGGTGCGCCCTGCCCGGCAGTGCAGTTATCCGCGGCCTGGCCGCTGCAGGATTGACTCCGGTCTGTGTTGGGCAGCTTGCTTTGCTACGACTGCCCAGCGGCTATTCGTTGATGCCCCAGCGCGGGATATAGGCCGGTTGATCCAAGAATTCCTCGAACAACGGCGCGATGGTCTGCGTTCGCCGCGCCACAGCCGAGGAGTTATTAGCCAAGTCGGCCAGCTCGGTGCTCAGCGGGTAGGCGTGGGCAAAGAAATCCATCCGCGCCTGCTCGGCCACCTGGCGCAGGTAGCTTTCAAGGTAGTGCGCCTCATCGCCAGGCTGGCCGTCGGCGCACAACAACAGCACCAAAGCACTTTTCTGGTCGCCCTTCTTGTCCAGCCAGCGGGGTAGCCATGCCTTGAGCATCGGCGGCAATGGCCGGTCACCGCGTAGCGACAAGATGATCATGCTGGCCTGGGCGGCAGCTTGAGCAGCTTGCTCGCTCAAGACCGGGTTAAGGAAATGCTCGATGCGCCACCACGAACATTGAAAGTCATAGTCCTCCAGCAACTGCTGCGCTAGCTGATCATACAGTTGCATGGCACGCGTTCGCGTGGCGGCATCGTCGTAGGCAATCACAAGGTCGAAGGGGAACTTGGGCTCCCACTGATTCAGTTTCGGAAGGGCATGCGACAAGGCTTTGCTCATGGTCAACTCAATATTAACGTGTCCGTCCAGTCGTTGGGTGGGGCGCCTGCGGTGTGGAGCTGACCGCCTTGCTGCGGCTGACGCCTTCCCCGTCAGCCGCCGCAGTCCCGACTGGCGCAGCTCAGGCCGTCCCTGCTTCAGCGACGCATCTAGTAGTGTGCTCTGATTGTCCAATGCCGCAACTAGTGAAATTACGGAATTGGCCTGTCGGCCCAATTACGGACACACCAACCTCGTCAAGGCACCCCGCTTCAGTGTCGCGCTGACTCCAAGCCTAGCCGAGGTGCAGTCGCTGCGAGGCGGACGTTCGCGACCGGACCCGCTACCTACTAGCGCCGAGCTGATGCCACCCGCAGACAGCGCGTCCACCCACCTGCCCGCGTGGGCCTCAAATCAGATGGGGGCCAGCAGAACATTGGGCAAGGAGCATGGGGCATGGGGCATGGAGCCCAGGGGGCAGAGGAGAGGGCCGAAAAGCATCAAGCATCGACCATGGAGCTGGGAGCTGGACGCTCAAAGCTCGCAGCTTGGGGGCGTTTGTAATGCAGGTCTTGCGCAGGGACCGGAAAGCACGGGGCACCGGCCCTGAAGACCGAGGACCGAGGACAGAAGGCAGAAAAGGATCGACGACAAGCCCTGAGCTTAGTTTCGGATGCCGGGCTGCGTCTTGGGGATATCCAGCCCAGCAGCATGACGCTGCCCTGGGTAAGGGTGCCATAGCTTGCATCAACCACAGAAACACAAGGAGCCCAGAGACACACAGGGCCCAGACCTCTTTGCGTGCTTTCGCGTATTCGGCGGTTTGATGGTTCGGCGGTGCCGAGGTGTGGTTTTCGGCGAGCCGCCGAAACTGACCGGCCAGCGGACGGTGCTCGCCGAGGCGATCGTGGCTCAGAGTTAAAGCGGTCGAGTGTCCTGGCTGGGACGGCTGAGGTGGAAGTGGGCCCTCCAAATGGATTTCCTGGCTCGGAGCCAAGCCGCCGCACTTTTGTGCACCGAGAATGCATGGGCCTTGCGCATTCCTGATCCCCAAGCCGCTTCGTTAGAGCAAGGGTCACAGTCGGCCCCGGTCACCTATCTAGCCAAGAGCCGAGTGTGTGCTGCCACGGGGCTCGGCACCGTGGGTTGGCCTGTTGCAAGTTTGGACGTCTAGGCCAGTGAGCTGTAGCAATTGGGGCCCCGGTTCGCCTTTGCCTCTCGACAGCCTGGTAACCAGCTACCACACTCTGGTTGCGAAGTAAGAGCTGTGGGCGGCGTGCAAGGCGATGGCTTGATTTGAGTGCGATGAACCGATGCTTTCACCGTTTGGCCCAGTGGCTGTCAGTGGCTGGGCTGCTCTTCAGCGCAAGGTGGCTGGGAGCTGCGGACTCGTGGCGGGCAGCGGTCGAGGCGGACTGGCTACGGCAAGCAGCCGCCTGGCTTCCTCGGCCCACGCCTACTCAGGCTGACGCCGCCGGAGCAGTCGATGGGGTCAAAAACGGCAAGTACGGTTTCCATACCGCACAGGAACTTAACCCGTGGTGGCAGGTTGATTTGGGTCGCACGCAAACCCTGGGCCGGATAGTGGTGTTTAATCGGCTGGATTACCCGCCGGGCCTGCACAATGCCGATACGCTGCGGGTGCTGGTGTCCGAGGACGGTCAGCGTTGGCGCCTAATCCATGATCAAGCCGGCCAACACTTCGGCGGGGTCAGTGGCGCTCCGCCACTCGAGTTGCACCTGACCAACGCCGAGGTCCGCGCCCGGTTTGTCCGGCTGCAACTGCACAGTCCCAAGCCGGTCTTCTTCCACTTGGACGAAGTGGAGGTGTATGGCCGGGATGAGCCGACTCGGAATCTGGCTTTAGGCCAACTGGCTGACCAAAGCAGCGTCAGCGTATGGTCGGTCGCCAAACAACCTGCGCGTCCACCCGGCCAACCGATCAGCCCGGCGGCCATCTGGCATTTTGTGCACTGCGGCCAGCGGTTGATTGCTGAGTTGCGGATGGCCGGTGCGGCCACGGGCCCAGCCGAGCGCCAGCTAGCTGAAGTTGAGGCTGAGCTATCCCAGTGGGAACGATCCGGCTCCGAAGTCCCGGCTGAAACCAAGCTGCGCTTGTATTTGAAGAGCCGATGGGCAGTGCGCCGTCTGGTTTTCGGCTTGCCGGCTATGCAATTGGACCGGCTACTGATCTACAAACGCTTCGGGCAGGAGACTTATCCTGATGTGTGTTTGAATCACATGCCCTGGGTGTCGCGGCCGGGCGGTGACCTGTGCATTTTGACCCTGGCTGGCGCCGAGCAGCCTCCGCAGGTTCAAAACATCCTCCGGGGAGCCCTCGGCACGGGCCATGTGCATGGGATGGACCTGAGCTGGGACGGCCAGCGGATTGTCTTTGGCTACGCCAAAGCCAAGTCCAGCCAGCCGCCAGCCGGCTGGTTGGATCGACGTGAAAGTTGGCGGTTGCGCCGGACTGAAGAGCCCATTCACCTGTTTGAGATCGGGGTGGATGGCACAGGCTTGCGTCAACTGACCTTTGGGCCGTGGAGCGACCTGGACCCGACCTACGCACCCAACGGCGACATTGTGTTCGTGTCGGAACGGTGTGCCACCTCGCTCCAGTGCAACGAATACGACAAAGACGAGACCAGTTGCAACCTTTACTCGGTTCGGCCGGACGGCTCGAGTTTGCGGCGGCTGAGCGTCAACAAAGACGGCGATTACCTGCCACACACGCTGGACGACGGCACAATCGGTTACACCCGCTGGGAATACCACGAACGCAGTTGGGCTTATATCCAGGCGCTGTGGACCATTCGACCCGATGGCACCCAGGCCGATGCTCTGTTCAAGCAACACTTCGTCAATCCCTGGGCCTTGGAGGATGTGCGGTCGGTTCCCGGCATACAGAATCAACGGCTGGTGGCAGTGGCTGCAGGGCATCACACGCTGGCGGCTGGACCGGTGGTGTTGATCACGCCCGCAGGGGGGCCCAATGACCCGCGCGGCATACAGATCGTTACCCCGGACGTGTTGCCGCCGGAAGGTGGCATGGACGGCGCGGCGGTGCCCGAAGGGGGCGTGCGGGACCCGGGCGGTTACTATATGCATCCGTGGCCGCTCTCAGAAAAGACCTTCTTAGTCAGTTACACCTACGGCCCAGGCAAGACCGGCCCGGGCAGTGAAGTGGACCCGACCGGGTATGCGATTTACCTGATCGATGTGCGGGGTGCCAAGGAACTGATTTATCGTGATCCGGAAATCTCGTGTTTTTGCCCGATTCCATTGCGGCCAAGACCCAGGCCGCCAGTGTTGCCGGACCGAACACTTTACGGTGAGGCGGCTGAAGTGCCGACCGCAGCCGAGGCTTTGGCCAGCTCAAGCTCACCCAATGCGTCGGTTCATCCAGGTCTGCACGAAAGCGGCGGCCAGCAATCTAACCGCCCGGCTGGCTCCAGCGGCTTGGACAGCAGTGCCTCTGCAACAGGTTATGCCACCTGCCTGGTCAGCACCGTCAGCTACGGCTGTGATGGGCTTGAGCCGGAGCGCATCCGCTGGTTGCGCATCGCCGAGCCAGTGGGTTGGCCGTATGACCTAGAGTATGGCGGGTTGCGCTATGGCGAGGACCATCGTTACGGCGGCCCAGACGCAGCGCGGCGGAATCTGACGAGTTGGACGCCGATCCGGGTTTTGGGCGATGTGCCCGTTGAACCGGACGGCTCAGCTTACTTCCGCGTGCCGGCTGACACGGCGGTCTATTTCCAGATTTTGGATGCCAATCGGCAGGAGCTGCGCCGGATGCGCTCGTTCATCAGTTTCCAGCCAGGCGAGGTGCGGGCCTGTAGCGGTTGCCACGAGACTCGGGCGGTGGCGCCTGTGCCAAGCCGCTATGCGGTGCAACAGGCGCTGAGTCGGCCCCCGTCAGACCCGCAACCGCCGCCGTGGGGCGATCGACCCATCAGTTTCTTGCGGGACATTCAGCCGGTGCTCGACCGGCATTGTGTGCGGTGCCACAGCGGCTTGAAGCCGGCAGGCAACATCGACCTTTCAGGTGGCTTGATCGCCTACGACCCTGAGGTGCCCGGTTACGGCCATAACCGCGCCTACGAAACTATCCTGGAAAAAGGGTTGGTCAGCATCTCGCCGGTCCGAGCCCAAGACGCCAGTGTGACTCCACCTTTGGCTTACGGCTCGCTGAAAAGTAAGTTGGTCACCTGCCTGACCGATGCGACCCACCGCACGGCTGTAACACTCGGTGAGGAAGAGCGGTTGCGTTTGGTGATGTGGATTGACGCCAACGCGCCTTACCATGATCGGTTCGTCAACAAACGTTCGCCCAACCCAGTGTATGACCTGGCCGCAGACCGAGCCTTGCGCCAACGACTCCAGGCCCTGCATCAGCGCCGGTGCACGCCGTGTCATGCAGCGGAGCAGGTCAGCCGATTGGACTGGATCGACCTGCAGGCGCCGGCTGGCAGCTTGTTCTTGAGCGCGCCGCTAGCGCGGTCGGCTGGCGGCTTGGGCCGATGCAGCCGCCCTGTTTATGCGGATACATCTGACCCGGATTACCGGACCGCCTTGGACTGGGTGGAGGCGGCAGTCCAACGCGCTTGGCGTGAGCCACGGCGTGACCTGGTGGCTCGGTGAACCGAGTGCATGGGCCTGGGTTTGGGGGATCGGATTGCGGCAACACCTCAATCGAGCTATGCAAGCTATGTCGAGCCAGTGGACAGTGTGGTCGAACCGAGCTGTTGCGGTCGCAGGGTTGGCGGCCAGTGCGCTGAGCCTCGGGCTGAGGTTGGCCGCAGGGGCAGCGGGCACCACCCAAACCCTGCCTCAAGCTCAGATCCGGACGGTGCTTGAATGGAGCTTCGAACAGGCCGGTCAGTTGGAGGGCTGGCAGCCCAACGCACACTTGCGTGACGTGGCCGTGTCCAACGGCCTGCTACGTGCTCGGGCAGTTGGGGCCGACCCGATCCTGGAACTGACCAAGAAGATCGACTTCCCCGCTTCGGCTTGGAACCAGATCGAAGTGCGGCTGAAAGCTGATCGAGGTGGGATGGCCGAGTTTTTCTGGAGCAACACCACCACCGGGCGCTACGGCGGTTTTACCGCACAGAAGAGCACCCAATTCAATGTGCTCGGGGACGGCCAATGGCATACCTACCAGCTCATGCCTTTCTGGCATACCGAAGGTCGGATTGTGCGGCTGCGGTTTGACGTGTTCGACGGCGCCCAATTCGAGCTGGATTTCATTCGCATCAATGAACTGCTCATGCCACCGGCTGTGACGAACTTGGAATTCGACTTCACCCAAGGCGCGCAAGGCTGGCAAACGGTGGCCCGTCAGCCTGGCAGTACGTTGGTCTTAAGCCCACCCGTTCGATTCGAGGCTGCTTCGAACGGGATTGTCTCGGTCTGTCTGGCTGCGGTGCAAGGCGCGCGCGGGGCGGCAGGTGTAGTGCCCATGTCACCTGGCCAGGTGCCTGAAAGCATCGGCCTGGATGCGCTGCGGCGGCCTGCCTTACTGGTGGCCAGCAGCAGCCGAGCGGGCCTCCAGCGCGTCAGCCTGCCTGTGGGCAATGCCGGGCTTGATGGGGTGTGGAACTTGGACATGTGGGCCGAACCGGGCTGGCGCGGCACCGTGATTGCCCTGGGTTTGGAGGTGCCAGAGCCGGCTGGCATGGCAGTGACTTGGCTGAAGATCAGCGACACTCCTCAAGGACCGCCGCAGCTCCGGATCGACGCGTTTCGGCCTGAGGCAACCTTGCCCCGAGTCGGGCGGCCCGTATGGGTGCAAGCGCTCTTGAGCAATACCGGCGGTCAGACTGCTACCAATGTCCAGGTGCACTTGACGTTGCCCGATGCCGTGAGGTTGCGGCCCGACACGACTGCGACTCAGACGGTTGCGACGCTGGGCTTCGATGAGCAGGTTGCCTTGCGCTGGGCTGTGGAAGCCCGAACGCCAGGCCGGCACACGGTTCGGCTGATGGCCCAGGCAGCTAACGCCAAACTTGTGGTTACGGAGGTGGGTGTGGACTTTACGCCTGCCCCAGCAGTGCCTCCGGCCTCCTACGTGCCAGCGCCTAAACCCGTCCGCGGCCCTTACGAAGTGGGCGTGTATTATTTCCCCGGTTGGCAGACCGCCAGTCAGTGGCAGCCCATTTACGCCTTTCCTGAACGTCGTCCGGCGCTGGGTTGGTATCGGGAAGGCGACCCTGAAGTGGCGGATTGGCAGATCAAATGGGCGGTCGAACACGGGATCACGTTTTTTGTGTATGACTGGTATTGGGACCGGGGTCAGCGGCAACTGGAGCATGCGCTGCACCAGGGCTACTTCAATGCGCGGTATCGGTCGCTCCTGAAGTTCTGCCTGTTGTGGGCCAATCACAATCCGCCAGGTAGCTCCTCGTTGGAGGACTGCCGGGCAGTGACGCGGTATTGGATCCAGCACTATTTCCGCCGGCCGGAGCATTTGACGGTGGGCGGGCAACCGGTGGTGCTGATCTTTAGCCCGGACCGGCTGCGGGCAGACCTCGGTTCTGCAGGGGCGCGCGCCGCACTGGAGGCCATGCGTGCTGAATGTCGCCAGGCCGGGCTTAAGGGCTTGCGATTGATCGCCTGCGTGGGTGATTTAGGCGGCGCTCGTCAGGCTGCTCAGGAAGGCTATGACGCGGTGACGGCCTACAACTGGCCACATCTGGGCATGAGCGGCCAGGGCAATTGGGCACCGTTTGCCGCGCTGATCGACGGCTATCATCGGCAGTGGGAGCATCTGCGCCAACACAGTCCGGTACCGCTTTGGCCTGTGCCAGTCTCCGGCGGCTGGGACAGCCGGCCCTGGCATGGGGAGGCTAATCTGGTCCGGTTCGGTCGCACACCAGCTTTGTTCCGACAACACCTTCTGGCGGCCAAGCAATTCTTGGCGCAGACAGCTCCTGGACCGTTCCCGAACAACTGGCTTTTGATCGAGGCATGGAACGAATGGGGCGAAGGCTCCTACATCGAGCCGCATCAGGAATTCGGGTTCGGTTACCTGGACGCCATCCGCGACGTGTTCACCTCCGCTGCTGAGCCACACATCGATTTGACGCCAGCCGACGTTGGCCTGGGCCCCTACGACGTGCCGCCCCAGCCGGTCCGGACCAGTTGGGAGTTCACCCAAGACACTGAAGGTTGGGAGCGGACCATGCACCTGGCTGAGCTCAAGATTGAAGAGGGTGCTCTGACGGCTCGCACCACGGGCCGCGACCCGGCTTTATTCGGTCCATCGACCCGGTTCCGAGCCTCGGCGTTTAGCTCGGTGGTAGTGCGACTCAAGTTGGCGCGGGCTGATGGCCAACCGTTCCGGGATACCGCGCAGCTTTTCTGGCGGATCGGGCGGCGGCCCGAACAGGAAGCCTCCAGCCTGCGATTCGAGGTGGTCGGCGACGGCCAATGGCATACCTGCCAGCTCAGTCTTGCGGGCCATCCCCACTGGCGGGGCACCATCACCGGGCTGCGGCTTGACCCATGCACACAGCCCAACGTGACCGTGTGCCTGGATGCGCTGCGGTTGGTGCCGTGACGGCAGGTGGTGTGCGTGCTTGGGGGACTAATCTGGTTTGATTGACATCGACCACCGCAGGGCTGACCCTGCAGCCAAACCAGTTCACTAGGTGTCATGCGACCTTAACGATGCAACCGATTATGCACTGGACGCTCAATCAGGCCGATGCAGCCGCGGCCAACCGAGTCACTGAAGCACGCACGGTTGCCGGACCGTTGCGCCCTTGCCGCCCGAGTTTCGGCACGAGGCGATCACACCCCACCGTTTTGTGCCTCTGGGCCGCTTGTGCCTTGATGCTCCTGGGGTCGGGCTGCCGCAGAGCCGAGTCGCCGCCCCGTCCGTCGCCCAAAGCTGTGCAGGCCATGAACCGCGGGGTGAGCCTGATGGGGCAGTATCAGTATGACGCGGCGGTCAAAGCCTTCGAGGAAGCCTGCCAGGCTGCACCGGACTTAGTCGAGGCCAAGATCAACCTGGCCATCGCCCGGTTTAACCGGTCGCAGAAGGACCAGCAAGATATCGAGCAAGCTCAACAGTTGCTGGAGCAGGTGCTGCAGAAGGACCCCACCAACGCTCGGGCGCTGTATGTCAAGGGGATTGTGCTGCAACACCTGGGCCAAGCCGAGCAGGCAGCCGACTGTTTTGCTCGGGTAGTCCAGCAGCGACCTGAAGATGGGGTAGCGTGGTATCTGTTGGGCATGTGCAAGCAGCGGCTTGGGCAGGATGCCGAGCCGGAGTTGCGCCGGGCCATCGCGTTGCGCCCCAATCTGGCCAGTGCGTATTACCGGTTGTGGCAATGCCTGCAGGCGGCCGGTCAGGCTGAAAAGGCTACACCCTACCTCCAACAGTTTCAACAGCTTCGCGAAAGTCCTTTGGCCGAGATCATCGAACTGCCTCAATACAATCAGATGGGTGAACTGGCGCTGGTGCTGCCCTTACCAGCGCAACGCCCCCCGCCCGTGGCTCGGGCAGCGTATCGACCGGGCAAATCCAAAGTGCTGTTCAGCTCGAAGGCAGCCGCCTCGGCTGCGCCCGCTCAAGCCGCCGTTGGCGCCAGAGGCTTTGGAGGAGCGGCTTTTGGGGATTGCAACGGTGACAGCCGCCCCGAGCTGTTTTTGACCGGCTTGGGCGCTGGATTGTCTGCGGCGCCGTTCTGCCTAGAGGCCAAACCCGATGGCACCTTTGCCCCGGCCCAAGCGCAATCGGCGCTGGCCACGGTCAAAGACCCAATCGGTTGTGCGGTCGGCGACTTCGACAATGACGGGGCGCCAGACTTGTTCGTTGTGTGCGCTAAAACCAACCGGCTGTTTCGCACCGGCACAAACGGCATTCTCACCGAAATCAGCCCGCCCGGCTTGGGCCCTGGGCCAGGTCAAGTGGTCTCCGCGCTGTGGCTGGATGCGGATCACGACGGTGACTTGGACCTGTTTGTGTGCAATGCGGATGTGCCCAGCCAACTTTTCCGTAACAACGCCGATGGCACCTTCACCAACATCACCGCGTCAGCCGGGCTTCAGTCGGCGGACAGCAGTGCGGTGGCACTGTTGCCGGGCGACGTGGATGGAGACCGGGACTTGGACCTGGTGCTGTTGCGCCGAGACGCTCCCGCAAAGCTGTTTTTAAACGAGCTGCATGGCCGGTTCCGTGAGTCTGACCTGGCCGGACTGGATATCCGCGGTGAGGCAGGCGGCCTGCTGCAGGACCTCAATGGCGACGGGCACTTGGACTTGCTGGTGCTCGGCAGCCAACCGGCGGAATTGAAGCTGTTCCTGGGCCGGGGCAACGGCCGGTTCGAACCCAGCCCCACATTTGCCGAGACCAGCCGGGCCGTCGGTTCTTGGGGACCGCTGCGCGGGTTTCGAGTGGCTGATTTGGACTTGGACGGCGACCTGGACATCGCAGTGTTCGGCGCTGAAGGCCACGCCGCCCTCAACGATGGCACCGGGCGATTCGTCCTTCAACCGCGGCTGTGGCGGCCTGAGGCGGGTTACGAACTAGCCGGAGCCGAACTATGCGATTTGACCGGTGATGGCGTGCCGGACTTGTTGGTGCTTGAACGTGGGCCCCAGTTTCGCGTGGTGCTGGTGCCTGGCGAGCTGACGCCTCCGTCCACTGCACTCTGTGTGCGGCCGACTGGGGTGCGTAGCCGCGACCTACGCACTCGCAGCCCAGCCAGTGGCTACGGCGCTGCCTTGACGGTGCGTTGGGGCACACGCGAACAACGCCTGCTTTACACCGGCCTGACCGGCGGATTGAACCAGTCCCAACTCAGCGCCGTGTTTGGCTTGGACGGTGCCCGTCAGGCCGATTACCTGCATATCCTGTGGCCCGACGGCGTGGCTCAGGTCGAGATGGACCTTGCTGCTGGCCCCAGTTGCCACACTGTGGCCGAGCTCCAACGGAAGATCTCCAGTTGCCCTGTGCTGTTTGCGTGGGACGGCACCCGGTTCAGATTCCTGACCGATTTTGCGGGTGTAGGTGGCTTGGGCTACTACGTCGGCCCGGGCCAATACGCCCCACCCCAGCCCTTGGAACATATCAAGATCGAGCCGGACCAGTTGGCCGTACGCGACGGGCGCTTTGAATTGCGGATCACTGAACCCATGGAGGAGAGTGCTTATGTGGACCGGCTGGAACTGCAGGCCATCGAGCATCCGGCCGATTGGCTGGTGTTTCCCGACGAACGACTGGCAGTCGCTGGACCGGCTCCCACACACCAGTTGTGGGTGATCGATCGGGCGGTCTTTCCCGTGAGCGCTGTGGACCCAGCCGGTCGGCCATGCGCACATCGGCTGCGGGAAGTTGACCGGCTGTATGCTTATGCACCGGAGCTGGACCGGCGCTTCTTCGGCTTTTGCCAACCGCATGCATTGGAGTTGGATTTTGGGGATCAATTGGCTGACTGGCCGGCAGACCAACCGGTTGTCTTGTGCATCAACGGCTACTTGGAATATCCCTATTCGCAAACCGCTTACGCCGCTAGCCAGGCCCGAGTCGGCTGGCAGCCCATCCGCATCGAACGCCGCTTGCCCGACGGGCGTTGGGAAACGCTCGTGCCCGACGCCGGCGCCCTGGGTGGCATGGCCCGAACGATGACTGTCCCAATAGCTGGGTTGGCTGGCTCACGGCAATGTCGCCTGCGGCTGAGCACCAACCTGGAACTGTACTACGACCAGATTTTCATCGGCCGACCAGCTCGAGACCGCACCCTGGTCAGGGTGCACGCCCTGCCTCTAGCGCGTGCCGAGCTGCGCTGGGCTGGGTTTGCGCGTGAGTATTCGCCTGATGGCCGGCAGCCGCTGATCTACGATTACCACACCATGGACCCGACCGCGCCGTTCCATGTCCTGCGTGGGGCCTATACCCGATACGGGCCGGTAGGTGAGTTGTTGGCGGAGTTTGACGACCGCTACGTGGTGATGGGCCCGGGAGACGAGATTGCCGTGGCGTTTGATGCGACCGGCTTGGGCGCGCTGCCGCCTGGGATGAAACGCAGCTTCGTGCTGGTGAGCCATGCCTGGTGTAAAGACAGCGACCTTTACACCGCAGCCTGCCAAACGCTGGAACCGCTCCCCTTCCGCGCCATGCGCCAATACCCGCCTCTGCCTGACCAGCGGTATCCGGACACCCCACAGCATCGGGCTTACCTGCAGCAATACAACACGCGGTGGGTGCACTGACCGGACCCACTCCGCGCAGGGACCGTTCGTACCGGGTCGTGGCAGGGTCTGGTGCAAAAGCCAGGGAGAGTGGGCCCACGCTCGGTGCCGACCTTCGTGGCCGTGCTACATCGAGTCGGCCGGGCGCGGGGTTTGTCCAGTCTCCCCTTGGGTTTCGTGCTGCTGTGCGGATTACTCCTTGCGTCCGAGCAATTGGTCCAGCTTGTCGCGGTAGCTCCGGCTGAGCGTCAAACGCGTGCCATCCCGCAAGATGACGGCGTATTCGCCGTGGAACAGCGGCTGCATTTCTTTGATGCGGCTGAGATTGACGATGGTCGAACGCGAGATGCGCATGAATTTGTCCGGCGGCAACGTCTGTTCCAATTCAGCCATGGTTTGACGGTACAGGTGCGACTCGGGCCCCACGTGGAGCTGCACGTAGTTATCGGCTGCCTCGATCCAGTCGATGTCTTCCAGCGGCACAAACACGACCCGGCCGCCGGACTTGATGGCCAGCCGTTCCGGATACTTGCTGGGCAGTTTCAAGTCTTTCAGGAGCGCAGCCAATCGCTCGTCCAGTTCGCCCAGGCGACTGCGTTTGAGCTGGTCCAAGGCGCGGTGCAGAGCTTTCTGAAATCGTTCGCGGTCGAACGGCTTCAGCAAGTAGTCCACCGCATGCACCTCGAAGGCGCGCAGTGCATACTCGTCGTAGGCGGTCACGAAGATCACCAGCGGCACGGGCCCACCTTGCAGTTGTTCCAAGACCTGAAACCCGTTCAGCTCAGGCATTTGCACATCCAAAAACACCAGGTCCGGCGCCTGCGCCCGAATGGCCGTCACGGCCTCGGCTCCATCAGCGCATTCGCCCACCAACTCCACCTCGGGCTCAGCCTGGAGCAACTGCCGCAGCCGTTCCCGGGCCAGCGGTTCATCATCCACAATCAAGGTTCGTGCTTTCATGGGCTTAGACCCAACACATTCTTACTGGTTAAATAGGCTGATCAGTCACTGCCGCGCCAGCCCAAAACCCACCAGCCAGAAGCTCTGCCCCAGGACTGATTGGGCTGCAGGCCGGCCCGCGCATAGGCCCCTGGCTGCCACTCCGGCAGGCCGAGGCAAAGTGTTACCGTAGCCGCCGCCGTAAGGCGGCGGAGGGCAGGCAAATGAGATGCGCCCCACCACGATGGGATCTGCCTGGTGTGGATTCAGAAAACCGGGTTGACTTTCTAACTTTGGCAGGTGCCAATTGCCTGACAAAGCGTTGATGTGGTCTAAAGCACGCAGTCCAATCGTTACCCGCAACCAAGCGACAACCGACTATGAAACCTGAATCGTTCATTGGCTCTCCCATGCAAGGCTTGAACTCGCCGGCAGGATGGGCTCCCGACAGCTCGGTGTGCCAGCCTGCGGGATCGTCCAACCATCAACGGCACCAGCCGGCCAGCCCAAGCCCGGCTCTTGCAGCCTGGGGCGATCTGATTGCGCCTGGGCTTGGGTTGTTGTTGGCTTGGGCTATTGCACCAGGCCCCAGCTTGGGCGCTGAACCAGCCGCACCCCAGCAACCCCTACGCATCATCTGCTTTGGGGCGCACCCGGACGATTGCGAGCTGCAAGCCGGTGGTGTGGGGGCCATGTGGGCCACCCGCGGGCATAAAGTGAAGTTCGTCTCGATGACCAACGGCGATATCGGCCATTGGCGCGAGGCAGGCGGGCCGTTGGCTCTGCGTCGGAAAGCCGAGGTGGAAGCTACCGCCCGTAAGCTCGGGGTGACAGTCGAGGTGCTGGACATCCACGACGGTGAACTGATGCCTACGTTGGAGAACCGGCGATTGGTGGTGCGGTTAATCCGGCAGTGGGGCGCCGACATCGTCATGTCGCACCGACCCAACGATTATCACCCAGACCACCGCTACACCGCCATTCTGGTGCAAGACGCCGCCTACATGGTCACGGTGCCGTTTTTCTGTCCGGATGTGCCCGCGCTCAAGAACAATCCGGTCTTTTTGTATTACCCGGACCGATTCCAGAAACCGATGCCGTTTCAGCCCGATATCGTGGTGGCCATCGACTCGGTCATCGAGCAGAAGCTGGATGCGCTGGCCGAAATCGTGTCGCAGTTCGATGAAGGCGGCGCCAATGGCTCACCTGCGCTGGTCCCAGACGACCCTGCCCAACGAGCCGAGCGCCGCCGCCAAGTCCGCCAAAACCTAGCTCGCCGCAACCAGGCCCTGGCCGACCGGTTCCGGGCCCAGTTGCGGCAACATTATGGCCCCGAGCGCGCAGCCAAAATCCGATATGCCGAAGCGTTCGAACTGTGCGAATATGGCCGACAACCCAGCCCGGCTGAACTGAAACAGCTCTTCCCGTTCTTTGGCGACTGAGCGGTGGGCCACAGCCTTATCGCTGCTCGGTCGCCCAACTGCTGCTTGGACACCTAGCCGGAGCCGGAGTCAGATCGTCCTTGCGCATCGGCTCCGGCCCAGAGCTTGCGGTATGCCAAGCCAACTGTCCTGGGGCTAGGTCGTCGGCAGGACCAGCTCGCCAAACTCGGCGTCGTAAACCTGGCCACAGGCCGAACACTGGGCCAAGCGCAGCTCAAGTTCCGGCGTCCAGGCATACACGGCACCGCAGTGGGTGCACCGGACGGTGTAGCCCGCGCCCGATTTGCGGTATTGCTCCATGAAGGCCGTGGCCGGACTGTCCAGGTCTTCCGCCTCCAGTAAGCTCAAGGTTTGGGCGTCCAAGTGCGGGCGGCTAGCCAACCGGTTGGCCTGGGCGGTGATGACCTGCTCGAAGCAGTTGCGCACCAGGCGCGCATTGCCGAAATTGGGGCCACGCTGTCGCCACAGCAGGTGGAAGTGGTGCAGCACCTTCTCTTTTAGTGCCGGGCTGAGCACCAGCCCGTTCTTGCGGCACATCAAACTGAAGATGCGGCACAGCTCGCCCGGGGTGTAATCCGGGAATTCGATGTAGCGGGTGAACCGCGATTGCAGGCCCGGATTGCTGGCGATGAACCGCCGCATTTGCTCCGGATACCCTGCCACAATCACAATCAACCTGTCGCGGTCATCCTCCATCCGCTTGAGCAACGTCTCGATGGCCTCGGCTCCGAAATCTTCTCCGGGCTTGGCCAAGCTGTAAGCTTCGTCGATGAACAGGATGCCATCCAGCGCCGAATCAATGACCGCGTTGGTGCGTGGGGCGGTCTGGCCCACATACTCGGCCACCAAACTGGCTCGGTCGCACTCGACCACATGCCCGCGCTTGAGCAGGCCCAACGCCTTAAAAATCCGGCCCAACAACCGTGCCACGGTAGTCTTGCCTGTGCCCGGGTTGCCCGTAAAGACGCTGTGGTAGCTGGTGGGAATAGGCGGCAGGCCTTGAGCCAGACGTAGTTGCTGAACCTTGGCGAAGTTGGCCACTTGCCGGACCTTTTGTTTGACCTCGGCGATGCCGACCAGCTCGTCTAGCTCTTTGAGCACGGTTTCAAGTTGCTCAGGAGGCGATGCCGCCGCAATGGCCAGGCCCGGCCGCCGGTGTTCATCACACACCGCGGCGATCTGACGTAGCAGGTATTGACTGAACCGGGTATCGCGTGAGGAAACCTTGCCGTCCATGTGGGCAAAGGCTTCGCACACTTCCCGAGCCAGATGCTCGTAGAACAACACCACCACCGGCGGCAATTCCAACTTGCCCAACAGCCGCACCAGGTCGCTGAACACACGGTCCAGCCCCCGCCGCACATGCGGTTCAGCCAACCGATGGAGCTGCTCCAGCTTGGCGGGCGATTTTTCGATATACTCGGCGATGGCGTCTCGGATATGCAACGTGCTCAACATCCGCCCACCGCGGTCCAGCACTTGGAACCGGTCACGGTGCGCATCGCGGAAATAGCCGATGAACCCTTGGACCATGTCCTCCGGATTCGAGTTGTAAAGGCTGGCCACCCAAAACTGAGCCGAGGCATCCGCCACCAAGCCGTATTGGTCTTGGGGGAAAAACACACTCCACGTCCCGCCCACCAGGCGATTAAACGTATCTTGCAGCTCAGCCAACAGGTCGGTGGTGCCGTGGGCAGTCCTTTCGTAAGAAAGCCCAGGCAGTACCAGCACCTCCAAATACTCGGCAAACAGCCGCGCGCCAAACAAAGCGCGCGCCAACCGCTCGATCGAGCCGGCTTGGCACCCGGTCACCCGCGCCAGCTCGGCAAAGTGCTTGGCAAGCTGATCGAACGCGCGCCTGAATTGGGTGTCCACCTCAGCCACGCGGGCGGCCTGTGCCTTGTCTAGCAGGCCGGCCTTTTGGAAATGCGCCAGAATATCGGCTGTGGACTGCTGATTGAACTGGGCCAAGGCAGCCTCCTCCAGCGGATGCAGCCGGCGCATCGCCGGCTCACCAATAATGGCGGCCAGCAAACAGCCGGGCACCAGCGGATGAGTGCGGCGGTCTTGGACCAGTTCAGTCAGCATCGGTGCCAATGTCGGCCCGGGCGGCTGGCCCAGCCCAGGCCGGCTTGAATATCCGTTAGCGCACTAGCCGTGGCCAGTTCAAGCTCCAACCGTGCTGCTAGGTTTGAGCGAGCCTGTTGCTCCAGCTCAGTGCTTTGGCCCTGATCCACCGTCGGCAGCAGGCCCCGGCCGCACCGAGCGGACGCCGGCACCGTCGCTGCGCCGATCCGGTCGCGGGCATTTCAAAAGCACTGGTCGGCTGTCTCCTTTGGTCCCCTGCCGGGCCAGGCCATTGTTATCTGTGACCAGCCAGAAGTAGTGTTCGTCCACAGCCAGGCCTTCCATCAAACCCAGTAAGCCAAACGTGCCGTAGCCCAGGCAGTTTTCCGCAGCGGCGTAGTCAAATTCGGCCTCGACCGTGTGGGTGTGAGGCTTTACTTGCAGCACCACCTGATGCTGCCGACATAGCACATACAGCCGGTGCCCCCACCAACTCAAATCCGAGTAGTGCGTGCCCCACAGGCTGGCTTTGTGCGGGATCACCACGAAATGGTCCACTACCTTCAAGCTGGCCAGGTCCACCGCAATGATCACCGGTGCAGTGCGTTCGTTGGCCACGTAAAGCCGGCCGTCGCCGATAGCGATGCCCTCGAAGGACGCATTGCGATCAGCGCCAAAGTAGCGCTTGACCGGTGCCCAATCGATGGCTAGCCGCTCGACCTGCCCGGTGCGCGGATCGCATCGCAAAATCCACCGATGCACCTCGTCGCACAGATACAGCCGGCCTTGGTTGTCCTGGGCCAAGCCTTCGCAGTCCAACTCCAGGTGTTGCCCTGGCACCAGGCGCCGGAGGCGATCCGGTGCAAACCAATTGGTCAACGGAACCAGTGTAGCGGCGGTTGCCCCTGGACCGATCTGAATCCGGTAAGGCGTCGGCTCCTGATCCCGCACAGTCACCAGGCCGCCCTCATACAGTAAGAGCGCTGACGCGTCGAAGCGGACCCGGCCCGGCGGCTGTAAAGGGAGCACCAGCTCCGGCGTCAGCACATACTGCGGCCAGTTGGTCCGAGCCTCTTGCGCCTGAACTGGCCCCAGGCTCAAGGCTAAGCCCAGCACACTGCCGAATGCCCAGCCCAGGGCCGGCTTGCAGCGGCTTGGCTGGGGCTGGATCGAGCCCGCAACTGGCAGGCAGCTCAGCCGGCCTACATGGCGGTTCTTGGTGGCTCCGGAAACGGCTGAGCCTGGCTGTGGTTGGGACTTCATTGCGGTTGCAGTGTGGCCAAGGCTCGATTTGCCCAAGCGGTTCACCTCAGATCGACTGCTTTCGAAACCAGTCCACAAACAGCCGAATGCCTTGTTCGATGGGCACCCGGGGCGAATAGCCCAGGCGGCGCCGGGCTTTGTCAATGTTGGCGTAGGTGATCGGCACATCGCCCGGCTGCGGCGGCAACCACTGAATTTGCGCCTTGATCCCCAGCGCCTGTTCCAAAAGCTCGATCAACCGAATCAGTGTCACGGTCTGCGATTCGCCTAAGTTAAAGATTTCGTAGCCGAACTCCTGTTGCGTGGCCGCAATCACCCCGTCCACGGTGTCCGTCACGTAGGTGTAGTCCCGCGCACTGCGGCCATCGCCATAGACCGGGATGGGCTGGCCGACGGTGATCAGCCGGGCGAATTTGTGAATCGCCAAGTCCGGCCGCTGCCGCGGTCCATACACGGTGAAAAACCGCAGCGCCACGACGTCCAAGCCGTAGGTGTGATGATACACATGGCCGAGGGCTTCGCACGCCAATTTGCTGGCCGCATAAGGCGAGATGGGCCTAACTGCTGGATCGTCTTCCGAAAAAGGCACCTTGGCATTGACACCATACACCGAGGATGAAGAGGCGATGATGACCTTCTTGATCCCGTGTAGCCGCGCAGCCTCCAACACGTTGACCGTGCCTTCCACATTGACCCGTTGGTAAAGAGCCGGCTCCTGCAGGCTAGGCCGCACACCAGCCCGCGCTGCCAAATGAATCACCTGATCGAACCGCACCTCGGCACATAGCTTTTCGACCGTGGCTCGGTCCACCAAGTCGCCCTCCACAAACGTAAAAAAGCCACCCAAGGCCTGTAGCTCAGCCAAGTTGCGCCGTTTCAGTCCTGGGTCATAGAAGCCGTTTAGGTCGTCCAACACCCAAACCCGATGGCCCATCTGCAACAGCCGTTCGCACACGTGCGAGCCGATAAACCCTGCCCCACCAGTGACCAAGAAATTCACGGCGCCCAGCCTACCAACCTGCGCCACGCCAGGCAACCGGCCAGACCAGCAGCAGCCCGCTCCTGGTTCGGGGCCTCCACCATGCCATGCAGCGCAGGAAAGAACAGGGCGCAGCCTGGGGCGCCCCGCAGCCTGGATCTCCTTTCCGCCGACTGAAAGTCCGCCACTCAAAGTGCCTGTCCCGCCGCAGCCCGCTGGCAATAGGCACTGCACCTGTCCAGCGAGTCGTTCGGCCCACATCGGGCCGGCGAACTGCCAGGCCACCGCCAGGTGGGATGCGCCTCTGCAGCACAATTCTTTTGCAGATGCAGTTGTTTTGCAGATGCAGATCCCCCGATGCTGCTCTCCAAACCGCCCAGGGAGCCTTCCAGGCGCATGCTTGAGTCGGCTGGCAAAGCTTTAGTCCGCTGGGCCCGGCGCACCCGCTGCCCTGGCTAGTGCTCGAACCGCAAAAAAGGGCTTGCAATCGGTGCTTGGCGGTGCTATTAGGTCGGAAAAGGCAAAAATAGGTGCCTACGGGGAATGGCGGGTTGGATCTGGTGAAGAGCCAGTCCTGCGCTCCCCGGCGCTTCCCGTAGGCCTGTTGGCTTGGCCGTGGCACAGAAGTTTGAGATCTACTTCGGCAGCTACCGTCCCAAGATCGACGGCAGCTACCGAATCCTCATACCCAAAGAGTGGCGCCCCAAGGGTGCACCGGTGGAGTTTGTAGTTGTGCCTTGGCCGTTTGATCGGGATGAGCCGCAGTTCCTGATGGTGCTTCCGTTGGAACGGTATGCGGCCATATCCAAGCCACTGACCGAGCATTCGGTTTTGGACGACAAAATGACCGACTTCAAACGTGCCTTGGCCCGAGCTGCCAAACGGGTGGCCTTGGACCGGTTCGGTCGAATCGCCCTATCGGCCAGCCTACTGGAAGCCGTGGGGCTCAAGACCGAAGCTGAACTGGTGGGCGGCTTGGACCATTTCGAAATTTGGGAACCGGAGCGGCTGGCTCGGTCCCTGCCGACCTACCGCAAGATCGCCTCCGAGCTGAAGCCGCAGGTGGCCGCTGAGGCCGGGCCACAACGACCGACTGAATCACAACCGACTTAAAGCGATATGAACTTGGGCCAACTCTTGATCTATACTGGCTCAGTAAAAGGCGGTCCACTGGCCCATGAGCCATATCGGGTCGTCCCTGAGCGGCCTTTGCGCCTATTGGCCATTGCGCTGGTCAATAACTCCGCCGCACTGGCAGGGGATTGCGATAAACGCGACTCGCCGCATCGCACACTGCTCCCGCGTCTAAGGTTGATCCCCCGCATGCCCTTGTGGCTGAAAATAGCCCTGTTGCTGGGGCTGCTGTTGCTGTGCACCGGCAGCCACAGCATGCCGCCTCTTTGCCTAGCCACACACACTGCTTTGGCTAGCCCAAAGGCGGCTAGGGCCTGTTTGCCCCTCGAGCAACCGGCTCCATCTCACCGAGTCAACTGTATCTGGGCGAGCTGGTTCCTGCGCTGGAGGCCGGCTTGCAGCTCAGGCTGGCTGGATTTCTCGGAGCATGCAGGCGGCTTCGGCCGGGTGCGCCGCCAAACAGCTTTAGGCGTGGTGACCAGGGTCGGGCTAGCCCACATGCGCCTGCAGCCTGCGCATGCACCAGTTAGCCACCAACCTGCTCCCAGCCCCTCCATGGGAAGGACCTCGCGTACAGGGCGCCGCGCAAGTGATTGCCTTCCGGGAGGGGCTCGGAGCGGGTTGGCGGCAGCTCGGGCAGGCGCATCGGGCGCAGGTCAGCCAGCCTGAGGGTCCGCTGCTTTAGCCAGGCGCTGCTCAGCCGCGCAACGGGCAAAGCTTTCGGCCATGGCCACCGCCTTGAGCATGGCTTGGGCCTTGTTGACCGTCTCGTTGTATTCGGCTTCGGGCGTCGAGTCGGTTACCCATCCGCCTCCAGCCTGCACATAAGCCTTGCCATCCTTGAGCAAGGCAGTGCGGATGGTGATGCAGCAATCCAGGTTGCCGTTGAAGGAGAAGTAACCCACGCAGCCGCCGTAGGGGCCGCGCGTGGTCCGCTCTAACTCAGCGATGATTTGCATGGCGCGGATCTTGGGCGCACCGCTCAGGGTGCCGGCGGGGAACGTAGCCCGCATCAGGTCAAAGGGCGTATGGCGGGCTGACAGCCGGCCTTCGACCGACGAGACGATGTGCATGACATGGCTGTAGCGTTCGATCACCATGAGGTCTTTGACCCGCACGGTCCCGTAGTCGCATACCCGGCCCAAGTCGTTACGCGCCAAATCCACCAACATCACGTGCTCGGCGCGCTCCTTGGGGTCGGCCAGCAACTCCCGCTCGCGGGCTTGGTCTTCTTCGGGTGTCTTGCCGCGTGGCCGGGTGCCAGCGATAGGGCGGATTTCCACCCGCCCATCTTCACACCGCACGTGGATCTCCGGCGAGGCACCCACCAAGGCAAACCCGTCCAACTCCAGCAGAAACATGTAGGGCGATGGATTGATCGACCGAGCGGCCCGATACACATCCAAGGCCGGGGCGGTCACCGGCACCGAAAACCGCTGTGAACCCACCACCTGAATGATGTCTCCGGCCCGAATGTATTGCTGGGCCTTGAGCACGTTGGCGTAGAATTGCTGGCGGTCCATGTTCGACTCGAAAGGCACCGGCGGCGGCTCACCCCACACCGTCACTTGGGCCACCGGTACCGGTTGACGCAACCGATCCACCAGCCGATCGATCTCCGCCACGGCTTTCTGGTAAGCCACCTCGGGGCAGACCGCTTCGTCCACCATCGCATTGACCAGCACAGTCAACGTCTGGGCTACCCGATCAAAGATCAGCAGCTTGTCCACGATCAGGAAATACAGCGTCGGTGTGCCCAACTCGTCGCGTTCGGGCCGGGGCACCACCGGCTCCACATCGTGGATGAACTCGTAACCGATGTAGCCCACCGCCCCGCCAGTGAACCGCGGCAACCCCGGCACAGCCAAAGGCCGGTACCGCGCCAGGACACGCTCGACCACCTCCAGCCCGTCCTTCACATACGGTCGGGTGCCCTGGCTGGGGCCGCGACCGATCAGAAACTCGCCCGTCACACGGCCTTGCTCCAGCACCTCGACCCGGGAGCCGCACTGCCGGATGACCGCCCGTGGGTTGCAGCCCACAAACGAATACCGGCCCAGGTGTTCGCCGCCCTCGACCGACTCCAGCAAAAATGATTCGCCTTGGCCGCGAATCTTCAGGTAAGCCGACAGCGGCGTCTCGAAGTCCGCCAACAACGTGCGGGTCACCGGGATCAGATTCCCGCGCGTAGCCCAACTCTGGAACTGTTCAAGTGTAGGCGAGTACATGCCTTACCGACTCCGACTCAGCCGCCGATGCCGCCACAAGCCGATCACCGTATAAAAGGCCACTGCCCCGGCATACGCCACTATCCCCATACCCACGCCAGCCGGCACCAGCCGGTCGTGGGCAAACCAGATCAACGCCCCGCCCACCGCAGCCGTCAGCAGCGTCTGCGCTACCAGACAAAACGTAAACAAGCCCGGTGGACTGGCTTCCAGCCGTTCCAAGAACCATTCCCGGTAGTTCTCTTCCCCGTGTGAGCGCATCAACCAGGCCAACTGAAAGTTACGCGCAGCGACTAACACACTGGTCGTGGCAATGATGATGGCCGGTAACGGCCAAGTGGCAAACACCCCGCACAAAACCAAGTTCACTATCGCACCCCATTTCCACCGGAGCCGGCGTGCGATAGGGTTGGCCTCCAGCGCCAAGGTGGGCGTGGCGATCCAAGTGCTGAGGAAATCCGCCGCCCGCGCCAGAGCCAGCACCACCAGCAGCAACAGATACTCCCGGCTGCCCAACGGCACAATCCCGTCCATTAGCCCCGCCCGTAAACGGTTTGTGGATCAACCAACACCGGCTCGGTCACCTCCAACCGCGCCCCGCCGTCCCGGATGGCGCGGTAAAAACAAGATTTGTAACCCTGGTGACAAGCCGGCCCGACCTGCTCGACCTGAATCAGCAGCGTGTCACCGTCGCAGTCCAAGGCCACCTCTTTGACCGTCTGCACATGTCCACTGCTCTCGCCCTTCATCCAGAATTGCTGCCGTGACCGGCTCCAGAACCAGGTGCGGCCTGTGGCCAAGGTCTTTTCCAGCGACGCGCGGTTCATCCAGGCCATCATCAACACTCGCCCCGTGGACTGCTCCTGGATAATAGCCGGGATCAGCCCCTCGGCGTTGAACTTCAGTTGGTCCAAGACCTTCATGCTGACAGGCGCGCATGGTGGCGCAAGCGCCAGCAGTCGCAAGGCCCTTTTTGCCCGGCCCCGAGCCGCTCTGCATTTGTCCCACTCCACAAACGTTGCCAGGGCCGCATCGCCCTGGCCCCGTGCAAGCACCATACAGCCCAGCTGGCTAAGCCCACCCAGCCAATCGCCCTTCCCCACTGGACTGCAAGCTCGCATTGTTATGCTCATCAGGCTCGCCATCGACAATCCGCCCGATCCGACCTTGTGCGGCCAAGCGCTACGCTAAGGCCTCAGGACTGACCGTCCAGCGACCGGTGCTCCTGATGGTGAGTCGCCGCAGCGGCAGAACCGGTAGGCTCTGGCAGTCAAATGAGCAGCCTTCCTGCTTGAATCCCCTGTCGTCCAAAACGCGCCAGCCGGTGGTTGACAACTAACAAGCAGGGGTCGAAGTGAATGCATTGCAAGTATCTGATCATCAGGCGCTTAAATCAATCCAGCCTTCATCTGCAGCCTGTGAACAAGCTGTGAATAAGCCCCTCTCCAAAGCCTGTGCCAGCCATGGAGCCAAATGAGGCCGACGCTTGCAAAGTCCGACATCGACCCCCTTGGGGTAAAGAACTGATTCGGACTGCACCAAACCCAACGAGCTCTTGGCCTACGGCCGGGTCATGGTTCGCCCCGTTCACTAGCTGTGCCTTAACCGCGCCACTCTGGTTACAGCCGACCGCGTCGGAGCTCGGAGTTGGAAGCTCGGGGATGAGGGTAGCTGGACGGCCCCGCCAAAATGGGCCGCCAGCGGTCGGTGCTCGCGATGGTGAGCCGCCCCAGCGGGCCGGCATGAAGGTATCCCAGGGGAAGCGCTCCGCAGCCCTGAGAAGGCACCTGCCGCTCTCCGAATGCTGCCGCGCAAGGTTATGGCGGGTGCACACACGCGCAGTGTCTTGGACTGTGCCAGGACGAGACATGGGGGCAGGGCGCATGGACCGTGGGGCGCAGGATCTTCATAACGCGGGCTCCAGCCTGAAAGGGTGCCGCTTGAAGGCCGAGGCGTCTGCAGTCAGCTCGGCGCCGGCAATCGGTTGCTGAGCTGCGTGCGCCCAACTTCGCGCTGGCTTTGGAGGAGAGGCTCCGCGCAGCATGGGGCATGCGTCCGTGCGTGTGGGTTCTGACGTCCGGGCTTGTGTCTGCGCTGTTGTCGGTGGCGCAGTGCAACGTCGCCATTGCTGGCGAACCGGCTGGCCCTGAGGCATTCGACTATTTCCGCAACTCGTGGCAAGTCATCGGGCTGAAGGATTACCGGGACGGCACACGCATCACGCCCGACAACGAACTGCGTTTGGGTCAGGGCGCGGTGGTGCGGATCAGCTTGGGGCCCAAGGCAGCGCCGCTGGGTCGCCGCACCAAGACGTTGCTGGACGGCTGGTTGCCGGTGGTGCAGGTGCAGGCTGAGGAGGCCGGTGTCCGCTACCGGGTCAGTTTCTGGGCGGCGCCACTGCCTACAGTCAAAGACTGGAAGGCTGCGTTCGATTGGCCCATCCAGGGCGAGAACTACTTGAACTGGATTCGAATCGTGGCGACTAACCCTGGCCCAACCACCGCGTTGGCCCAGGCCCGGTGCGTATTAGCCGGCACTAACCGCAGTGAGCACGCTAATTGGTCCGTGAGTCTGGCGCCGGGCCAGCAGGCCACGACAGCGTGGCGGTTTGCGTATTGGCCGGTGACCAATGGGACCAGCTTCGAGGCTGAGGATGCAGGGTTGTGGTTAGAGCGCACGGTGCGCTATTGGCGTGAACTGCTGGACCAAGGTGCGCAGATCAAGGTGCCGTGCCGCAAGGCCACCGAGGCGTTACGCGCGGCGCATGTCTGCCAGCTTATCGCCAGTGACCATGGCGAGTTGCATGCGGGCGAAGGCTTCTATGACGAGTTTTACATCCGGGACGGGGCATACCAACTGTTGGAGCTGGAGGAAGCCGGGTTAGCTGAGCCGGCTCGACGGGCTGTGGAGGTATATTTGCGATATCAACGGCCTGACGGACGATTCGAGTCGCAAAAGGATCAATTGGACGGCAACGGCCAGGCGCTGTGGGCCCTGTGGCAGTACTGGAAGATTACCGGGGACCGGGCGTGGCTGGCGCGGGTTTATCCGTCCATGCGTCGCGCGGTGGCGTGGCTGCGGCAAGCTCGCCGCCAAGCGCCTGCCGAGTCGCCGTTTGCTGGCTTGTTACCGGCTGCAGTGGCTGACGGCGAGTTCTTGTGGGATGGCAAACACCACATCGTCGGGTACGACTTTTGGAATCTGCGCGGTTTACTGTGCACGGTGGATGCCGCTCAGGCGTTGGGCATGAGCCAAGAGGCCGAGCAGATGCAGCAGGAGGCGGAAGCTTACCGGACGGCGATCGATGCGGCCTGGCGGCGGACTGGCCTGGCGCACTTCCCGCCCAGTTGGGAAAAGGCTGGCACGCATTGGGGCAACACCGAAACGCTGTGGCCCACCGAGTTGTTCGGACGCGATGACCCGCGGGTGATTGCCACAATCGCCGAAGTGCGGCAACGGCACGGCGGGGGCTTTGTCGAAGGCACCATTCGCTGGACCGGCCAGCCGGGCGCGATCCACCCGTATTTGTCCAGCTACACGAGCATGGCTACGCTGCTGCGAGGTGACCATGAGCAGTTTGCCGAGGACTTTTACTGGTATCTGCTGCATTCCTCAGCCAGCCATGCCTTTGCCGAAGGCATCTACTTCAAGCGCCGGTATGCCTGGGGCGAGACAATCCCGCACACGCTGGGCGCAGCCAATTTGGCTTTCATGCTTCGACATGCTCTGGTGCACGATCGCGGGGATGAACTGCATTTGTTATTGGGCGCGCCGGACTGGTGGCTCGGTGACGGGCAGGAAATCCGGGTCGAGAATGCACCCACGCATTTTGGGCCCTTGGGCCTTCGGATGCGGGGCAGCCGCTTGGGCGTCCAGGTCGAGCTAGAGCCGCCCAAACGCCAACCGCCTGTGCGAGTTGTGCTGCACCTGCCGCAGTCGCGCCCGGCTCTTTCGGTGCCGCCGGGTGTGGTAGTGGCGGTGCGGTCCAATCAGACTCGGCGCTGGGATTTCGCCACTGCGGTGGCGCTGTATCAGAGCCAGTCAGCGCAAGTGGCCAAGCCGATTCCAGGCCTTGTACGGCTGCCACTGCCGCAACCATTGGCACTGGACCGGTGTCGGCTTCTGGACTTGGCGCCGGTGGCCAACACCGATCCATTCAACGCCCCATTCGGTGTGCATCGGCCGGGCAAATACCTATTTGCGGGGCTACCGACCGGGCTGCAAGTGGTGGCGGGTGTGCCGTTTCGGGTGCTTGATCCGGCGCAGAACAATGGCCGGGGCTTGGTGGTGCTGCAGGGGGCGCATGCCAGCGGGCAGTTCCCACAGCAAGTGGAAGTGGCTGTGGGAGCAGAGGGCAAACGGCTGTTTTTCCTGGGCAACGTGCATGGTTGGTTGCCCGACGATGAAGGTGCGGGCCCGTGGGGTGCGGTAGCCGAGTATGTGATTGAATACGCCGATGGCCAACGGCAGGTGGTGCCGTTGATCAGCCAGCGCACGGCCGACGACTGGGCCAGCGAGCCGGAAGCTAGCGACGTGGTGGCGGGGTTGAGAGGTGATCCCTGGCATGTGAATGTGTTGGGGGTCGAGGTCCGCCCGGTGCGAATCGAGCGCGTGATCTTTCGTGATTTAGGGAGCCCGGCTGCGCCGGTGCTGCTTGCGGTGACGTTGGAACAATAGGGTGCGTAGCTCCTGCCGCGGGCTGGCGCCCGTCTCTGGCAGCGTGCTTGCGCCCGGTTGAGCAACCGGCTTTTTGGACTCCGCCCTTACCGACCGCAGCAGTGCTTGTATTTCTTGCCACTGCCGCACGGGCATGGTTCATTGCGGCCCACCTTTACCCCCACGCGCACTGGTTTGGCTTTGGTGACCGCTTCGACCGCTTCGCTCACCACATCGCTGGGCCGCGGCTCGGGCGCTGCGGCGCCGCTGCTGGCGGTGGTGGTGGCCGTGCCGCCATAGGCACTGAGCTGGGCATGCTCAAGCTGCTGGGGCAGGTTGGCTAAGAAGGCTTGGAAAGCCATCAGACTGGAGGCACTGCGGAAGATGTTGTGGCAAATCTCGCTCTTGATGTTGACCATCAAGCTCTCGAACAGTTTGAAGGCTTCCGCCTTGTATTCGATCAACGGATCGCGTTGGCCATAACCGCGCAAGCCAATGGCGGTGCGCAGGTGGTCCATCTCATAAAGGTGTTCCTGCCACAGCTTATCGATAGCGCTCAGGATGGTGAACCGCTCGATGGCCTTGAGGGCGTCGGGATTCTCGTAGCGGACCTTGATTTCGTAGGCTTTGCGTACCCGGTCAGCAATGTGCCGGGCCACGGCGTATTGGGCCGGAGTGAGCTCCTCGAACAGCGGACTTTCCGGAGGCTCTTCCGTCGCGGCCTCAGCAAGCTTGACAATCTCCTGTTCGGTGAGGCTGATCGGGAACGTCAGGTTCACCCAATCGGCCAAACCCCGCACATTCCAGTCTGTGGCGGGTTTATCGGACGAGAACTCGAGGACTTTCTGCACCACCACCTCTTCCATGATGTCCATGAGCCGCTCGCGGACATCTTCGCCGTGGATGATCTCGTTGCGGAAGCCATAGACCACCTCACGCTGTTTGTTCATGACGTCGTCGTATTCCAGCGTGCGTTTGCGGATTTGGAAGTTGTGTTGTTCGACGCGTTTCTGGGCCTGCTCGATCGACCGGCTCAGCAATGGGTGCTGCAGTTCCTGGCCCTCTTCCAGCCCCATCTTTTCCATGTACCTGACCATCCGGTCCGAGCCGAACAGCCGCATCAGGTCGTCCTCCAACGAGATGTAGAAGTGGCTGGAGCCAGGGTCGCCCTGCCGGGCGCACCGGCCGCGCAACTGGCGGTCGATTCGCCGGGCTTCGTGACGTTCGGTGCCCAACACGTGCAGGCCGCCACAGACCTTCTTGTCCGGCCGGAGGCGGAAGACCCGAGCCGCTGGGCTATCGGAATCGACGATGCGGACCTCGCCGGTGCGCGGTTCGGTCAAGGTATAGCGGTATTCGCCCTTCTTCTCCGGATGCGGCTGGCATTGGACATTGAAGACCACGCCCGGGCCCAGTTTAATGTCGGTGCCGCGCCCGGCCATGTTGGTGGCGATGGTGACGGCACCGCGTTGGCCAGCGCGGGCGACAATCTCGGCTTCTTGCTGATGGTATTTGGCATTGAGGACCGAGTGCACGATGCCCTCGCGTTTGAGCAGCCGGGACAGGTGTTCGCTGGTCTCGACCGCCACGGTGCCGACCAGGATGGGCCGGCCCTGGGCATGCATTTCCTTAATCTCATTGATGACGGCGTTGAACTTTTCGCGCTTGGTCTTATAGACGGTGTCGTCGTAGTCCTCGCGGATGCAGGGTTTGTTGGTGGGAATGACCAACACGCCCAGCTTGTAGATGTCCCAAAACTCCTGGGCTTCAGTCTCGGCGGTGCCGGTCATGCCCGCCAGCTTTTGGTAAAGGCGGAAGTAATTTTGGATGGTGATGGTGGCCAGCGTTTGAGTTTCCTCCTCGACCCGGACGCCCTCCTTGGCCTCGACAGCTTGGTGCAGGCCATCGCTCCAGCGCCGACCGTACATGGGCCGGCCGGTGTGTTCATCCACGATGACGATTTTGCCGTTTTCGATGACGTAGTGCACGTCCAGTTGGTAGAGGCAATAAGCCTTCAAGAGTTGGGAGATGACGTGGATTTGCTGGGCCTTGGTCTGCAGTTCTTGCTGCAGCTTGGTCTTGAGTTCCAGCCGCTGCTGCGCGTTCAAGTCCGGCCGGGCGTCGATCTCTTGGTAACGGACGGCCAGGTCCGGCAAAAGAAAGGCGTCGGGGTCTGAGGGGCTTAGGAAGTTGCGGCCTTTCTCGGTGAGGTCAGCCTCGTGGGTCTTTTCGTCCATGGCAAAAAACAGCTCTTCCTTTTCGGCGTAGAGCTGTTTCTTGGTCTGGTCAGCGTGCAGGGCCAGCTCGACCGCGTTCATGAGCTTGACGTTGGCGGGGTCTTCCAGCAACCGGAGGAGCCGTTCGGATCTGGGCTGGCCCATTTTGACGCGGTACAAGAGCCGACCGATTTCGTATTCCAGCTCCTCGACGTTTTCAGGCGGCGGAGCGCCATCGCCCGGTCGCAACTTTTTCAGGAGCTGTTCGGCCTCTTCGAGGAACCGATGGCAGAGCCGTTCCTGCGCTCGGACCAGAGCTTCGACTTGGGGCTTGAAGCGGTTGTAGAGCTCGTTGTCCACGTTGACCACCGCCGGGCCACTGATGATCAGGGGCGTGCGCGCCTCATCGATCAGGATCGAGTCCACCTCGTCCACAATGGCGTAGTAATGGCCGCGTTGGACCTGGTCTTCCTTGCGTTGGGCCATGCCGTTGTCGCGCAGGTAATCAAATCCAAACTCGGCATTGGTGCCGTAGGTGACGTCGCAGTTGTACTGTTCTCGCCGGACATGGGGTGGCTGGTCGTGCACGATCACCCCCACCGTCAGGCCTAAGAACTTGTACACTGCGCCCATCCACTCGGCGTCACGCTGGGCTAGGTAATCGTTGACGGTGACCACGTGCACGCCGTGGCCGGCCAAGGCGTTCAAATAGACCGGCATGGTGGCTACCAAGGTTTTGCCCTCGCCGGTGGCCATTTCGGCGATCTTACCTTGGTGCAGGGCAATAGCCCCAATCAGTTGCACGTCGAACGGGATCATGTCCCAGACCACCTCGTGTCCGCGGACGATGATCACCTCTTTACGGTCGCAAAGCCTGCGGCAGGCGTTCTTGACCGCCGCGTAGGCCTCGGGCAACAGCTCGTCCAAGATGGCCTGCTCGATCTCGAAGGCTTTCCGGCGCTCGATCTTGGCTTCGTCGGACCGCAGAGCCGCCTGGTAGCGCCGAGCTTTGTCCATCAACTCGTAGTAGCCCCGTTCTTTGCGGGCCCGTTCGATCCGCTGTTTGAACTCGTCGGTCTTGGCCCGGAGCTGCTCGTCGGTCAGGCGCTGATACTCCTGCTCCAACTGGTTGATCCGGGCTACCAAGGGCCGTAGCTTGCGGATCTCCCGGTCGTTCTTCGAGCCGATGAGCTTCCTGATGATAAAATTGATCATGCCACTCTACCCAAACAATGCGTCAGCCTACGGCAATCGGCCTGGGCCGTCAAAGGCAATTCCGACCTGGCAGCATTCATCGAGCCAACGCTGACTGGTGGGGCCGACGCATTTGGCCAACCGACCGGGTAGCGGGTCAGACTGCCCTGGGCTGGCATAACAATGGCTGGCAACCCCATTTGTCCAGGAGCAGGCCATCCATGCCGAGGTGCGGTGGGTGTGGACCGGCTCGCTTTGCCTACCTACTACCTAGCCGCCGATAGGCCACCCTGGGCCGGGCCGCAAGGCAGCGGTGGGTTTGCGTGCCGCTGTTGTTGCGCACGGGCCACTGGACGGTCCGCCGGTGGGGTTTTGGCCTGTGCAAATCGGCTCGACAGGCTAGGTGTGGCGGTCCCAAGATGCAGCCCCGCTATGGTGCCCCGAGGCTGTCCGATGCAGCACCTGCTTAGCCTTCCCCCGTGCATGGCCGGCCAATTCGCCGCGCTGGAGGGGCGATCTGCTCCGACGTGGTTTGCCACGTCAGACCCGCCCGGTTTGGCCTTGGGCTCAGGCGGGGGCACCGCGCATCTGTTGGCTGAGGCGTGGCGGCAGACTGGGTCGGAGCAATCGTTCGAGTCGTGGCTGCGAGCCAGCCGCAAGTTGATCATTCATGGCGGTGGCCACAGCCGGCGTTTACCCGCTTACGCTGCCACGGGTAAACCGCTGATGCCCATTCCGGTGTTTCGCTGGGCACGGGGTCAACGGCTGGATCAAACCCTGTTGGACTTACAGTTGCCCAGTTACCGACGGGTGCTGACCCACGCGCCCCCGAGCGTGGTCGCTATGGTCACTAGTGGCGATGTGTTGCTGCGGTTCGGCCCGGACCTGCCCTCCTTTCCGGAGGTGGATGTGTTGGGCCTGGGCATATGGGTCAAGCCGCAAATCGCCACGCAGTTTGGCGTCTTTTTCTGCCCTCGCAGCCGCCCGCACCAATTGGCGTTCCTTCTGCAGAAGCCGCCATTGGACCAAATTCGGCAGCTAGCCGAGGAGTATTTGGTCTTGGTCGATACGGGCATGTGGCTGCTGAGTGCGCGGGCAGTGGCGGTGCTGATGCAGCGGGCCGGTTGGGTGGGCGACCGTTTTGCCGGAGGCCACCCTGTGCCTTACGAACTGTATGGGCAGTTCGGCTTGGCCTTGGGCACCCAGCCCACTGAACGCGACCCGGACATCCAAGCGCTCAGCTCGGCAGTCGTGCCCTTGCCCGAGGCGGAGTTTTATCACTTTGGGACCAGCCGGCAGTTGATCGAGTCCACTGCCGCGCTCCAAAACTTGGTGTTAGACGAGACCAAGCTGGGGCTAACCGGGGCCAAGCGGCATCCGGATATCTTTCAACAGAACTGCCGCTGCGAGGTGCCGTTACGATTGGACCGGCACCAACGGCTTTGGATCGAAAACAGTGTCATCCCAAGCTCGTGGGAGCTGAGCACGGATCATGTGCTGACGGGTGTGCCGGAAAACCGTTGGCACCTGCGCCTACAGCCTGGGGTGTGCCTGGACTTTGCGCCGGTGGGGCAGGAGGCGTATTGCGTGCGTGCCTATGGCATCGACGACACGTTTCGCGGGCCACTGGCCGATCCGAAGACGCGCTGGCTGGGCGCACCGGCAGCTAGTTGGTTTGCCGCTCGTGGCATCCGTTGGGCTGAAGCCGGCTTGGACCCACAGACGGATCTGCACCAGGCAGCCTTGTTCCCGGTGCTGAGCTGCAGCGAGTTGGATGAGCAGTTCCTGCAGTGGCTGTGCGCTTCTGAACCGCCACCGGAGCCAAAGTGGGCCGCCCGATGGTGCGCCGCGCGCCGGCTTTCAGCTCAAGACCTGTGCCAGCAGGTCGATGTGGTCCGGCTGTATGCCCAGCGCAATCAACTCCGGCAAGCCGCCTTGGAGCCGTTGTTACGGAACTACCGGTGGAGCGTGTTTTTCAAGTTGGACCTCGAGTCCACTGCCCAACTGTATGCAGCCACGGGTCGGCCAGTGCCGGAATTGGATCTGGGAGCCGACGAGCACCTGGAGCCGTTGCAGGCGGTGCATGACCAGATGTTCCGCTCGGCGGTATTACGCCATCGCGGTCTGCCAGGCTGGGAACAGTTCGAGGCCAACGCCTTTGCCCGGCTGCGCGATCTGATCGTGCGCGAGGCCCAGTTAACCCCAGCCCAACCTCATCGCTGCGTGTTGGAGGATCAAATTGTTTGGGGCCGTTGCCCGGTGCGGCTGGACCTGGCTGGCGGCTGGACCGACACGCCGCCTTACTGCATCGAGTTTGGCGGTCGGGTGCTGAACGTGGCTGTGGACCTCAATGGCCAACCACCGATTCAGGTTTTTGCCCGGTTATGTCCGCGGCCGGAGATTGTGCTGCGGTCCATTGATCTGGGTGTCGAAGAGCACGTCAGCACGTGGGAGGAGCTCGGTAGCTTTGGCCAGCCCGGCAGCGAATTTGGCCTGGCCAAAGCCGCCCTGGCGCTGGCCGGGTTTTTGCCCCGGTTCCACGCCCAACCTACGTACCGATCCTTGAAAGACCAGTTGGAAGCTTTCGGCGGTGGGCTGGAGCTGTCGATGCTGTCGGCGGTGCCCAAGGGGTCCGGCCTGGGCACCAGCAGCATCCTGGCTGCCACGTTGCTGGCGACCTTGAGCGAAGTGTGCGGATTGAATTGGGACCGGACCGTGCTGTTTAGCCGCACGTTGGCGTTGGAACAACTGCTGACCACGGGCGGCGGCTGGCAAGATCAGGCCGGCGGCATCTTTCGCGGCATTAAGCTGATCGAAACCGCCCCTGGCCTGGCGCAAAAACCTGCCTTGCGTTGGTTGCCCGAGCACCTGTTTGGCCACGACTACGCCAACAAGCTCATCCTGCTCTACTACACAGGGCTGACGCGTCTGGCCAAGAACATCTTGCAAGAGATTGTGCGTGGTATCTTCCTCAATTCACCAGCCCATCTGGAGACCATTGGTGAGATTGGCTACAACGCGCTCCGCACAGCCGACGCGCTGCAACGGTGCGATTACGCCGCGCTTCAGGAGGCCATTGATCGGAGTTGGCAACTGAATCAGCAGTTGGACAGCGGCACCAACCCGCCGGCTGTGCAGGCAATCTTGGATGCGGTCCAGCCTTATGTGGCGGCGGCCAAACTGTTGGGCGCAGGCGGTGGCGGGTTCTTGCTGCTGCTGGCCCATGACGAGCAGGCCGGCCGACAAATCCGCCACATCCTGACTACTCACCCGCCCAATCCACGCGCTCGATTCGTCGAGTTCAGTGTCTCGGACACTGGCCTGCAAGTAACCCGCAGTTGACCGCAGCCAAACGGGGGTTGACCCCAGCGGCTTGGGCGGAGCCTGATTTGCAGTTCTGCACGGTGCGAAATCCGCTTCCAGTCGGGAGGCAAGATTGCCGCCGGCGTGAGCCGGCGGAAAATGCGCAGCCGCCGGCCTGAGCTGGCGCATTGATCCGCCGGATTCATCCGGTCCGCCGCCTGACGGCGGCGGCTACCAAGCAAACCGGTAGCCGCCGGCGGGAATCGGCGGAAAATGCGTAGCCGCCGGCGTGAGCCGGCGGAGGGCATGGCAACGAATCGGGGCTCGAACGGTGAGCCGGGCAGCTCTACGCTTGTGGGCGGGCAACTGCCAGGGTATGGGTGACGGCAGGTGATGACCCGATGAAACTGTCGAGGTGTGCACTGGGCTTGGTGGTGTGGACGTACTTGGGCGCTGTCGGCCTGGGAGCGCCGGTGCAATCAGGGGGTTCTTGGACACCGGCTTATCCGCGGGTGAATTTGGCGCCGCACTACGAGGTGGATGCTTCCTGGCCGCAGCGGCGGCCAGATGTTCCCTGGGGCCCGGTGCCCAGCGTGGCGGTGGATCGGCATGACAACGTCTGGATCCATACCCGCACCAATCCAGCCGTGCAGGTCTATTCGCCCGAGGGCCGATACCTCAAAGGCTGGCGTGAAGATCATCCCAACAGCCTGCCCCACGGCATTCGATTCGACCCGGAGGGCAACGTGTGGCTGGTGGACGTGGGCCTGCACATCGTGCGGAAGTTCACCCCGGATGGACAGCCTTTGCTCACGCTGGGCACGCCGGGTGAAGCGGGCGAGGACGTGCGGCATTTCAATCGGCCCACAGATGTGGCCTTCGCACCCAACGGCGACATTTTGGTCTCGGACGGCTACGGCAACGCGCGGGTGGTGCGGTTTGACCGCCGTGGCCGGTTTATTCGCGCCTGGGGTCGGCTGGGGGTTGCACCGGGCCAGTTTAGCATCCCGCACTCGATCGTGTGCGATTCCAAGGGCCGCGTGTATGTGGCGGACCGGAACAACGTGCGGATTCAGGTCTTTGACTTACGCGGTCGGCTCTTGGACATGTGGGCCAATATTCTGGTGCCGTGGGGTCTGTGCCTTGGGCCGGGCGATCAGGTGTGGGTGTGTGGTTCGTCGCCCATGCCGTGGCGGACCGATCCGAAGTATCCGGATGCGCCGCTCGGTTGTCCGCCGAAGGACCAGTTGTTCATGAAATTCAGTCCCCAAGGCCGGCTGCTGCAGCTTTGGACCTTGCCTAAAGGTCAAGACGGCAAGGAACAACCCGGCGAACTGAACTGGGTGCACGGCATTGCCCTGGACTCGAAAGGCAACGTGTATTTGGGCGACATCATTGGCCAGCGGGTGCAAAAGTTTGTCCCGGGCAAGTGAGCTCGACGCGCGAGGCCTGGTGTAGGGTGAGGGCGGCTGCTTCAAGACCGGGCTGACTTGGCCCGGTCTGCTGCTTCGGCAGCAAGTTTTGCGCGGCGGGATCGGTTGGCTCAGTCTTCGACCAGCTTCCAGCCCAGCTTGCGGGTGGTGTCGTAGTCGCCAATGAAGACCCACCAATTGCGGAGCCGTTTGCCCTGGTAGAAAAGGCCGTTGTCGCGTCCGGGCACATTCTGCATCCAATAAATGAACCACTTGAGGCTATCGCAGCCCCAACGCTGGCAGTTGAGACGCTGTTTGCGTCCGGTGCCGTCCGGTTTCCAATCCTCGATGTCAGTCTCCACATAGCGTGGGTTGGCCCAGTCGTAGTCGCGCTCGGCGTTGGGCGGGTAATGCGCCCAGCCGCAGCCGGGTCTGATGATCTTGTGTGAGGCGTCGCTGCCGACGAATTTGCCCCAGAACAACAGGTTGGTCCATTGCGCAGGTGGGGTGTGGTCGCGGCCGTCGATGTGGTTGAGCACGGCCTCGATCTGGTGCAGGTGATCTTCGACCGCCTCGGAGGTGCCGCGCTGGTAGTTGTAGTGATAAACCGTGTAGGTGTGGGCCAGCACCGGCAGGTCGTTGGGGTCGCGGTCGCTGTTGCTCACGTCGCCAAATGGGCTGGCCATGTTGGATTCCCACAGGTCCACCTTGCCCCCGTGGTAACCCCAAAGCCATACCTCGCGCACGCCGCGGCGTTCGACCCAATCGCGAATGTCCACCTCGGCCATGATCCGCGCGTAGTCGGTCATAGGCGTTCGGTGCCCGCGTTTGGCAAAGGTGGGCAACGGACGCAAGAACTCGATCTCACCGACCACCCGATACCTCAGGCTCGGCGGGGCATCGGGATTGGTGTAGCCGCGGTAGCGCGAGCCTTGTTCGAGTGCCTGGATGACCTCGCCGGTGAGCCGTTTGGTCTTGGCGCGTGTGTCGGCCAAGGAAGCTCCCCAGTCGCCGGTGACGCGAATGTCGATCTGATCGCCATTGGTGGGGAAATAGCTGATGATCAACACGGGTATCTCGAACGGCCCGCGGTCGCTGGCGCCCGCCTGCGCCAGTGCGGGAGCCGCCAGCCCCAAGCCGATTCCCAAAGCCCCAGCCCAGCTCAGCTTTGCCATCGGATTGACGCGCATGGGGGTATGGTGAAGCGATCTGGGACGCAAGCAAGACTGCACCGTGGCCTGAATGTGCCTCGGATAGCCGTAGCTGCGCAGCCTGGACACACCGCTGGCCGCGCATCGACTGGCTTCAGGCTGGCGCCTGGTTGGCCGTCAATAGCGGGCCATGTACTGATGCCCGGCGATGCGCGCTGGAGCGGTGCCTCCAATGCAGGCCGCATCTAGCGCAACCCTGCCGTCTGCGCCAAGGCTTGCTTGGCTGGCACGTAGTCCGGGTCCCAACGCAGCGCTTCGTGGAGCTGATGGATAGCTTGTTGACGTTGGCCTGTGTCCCAAAGCGCTTGTGCCAAGGCCATCCGTAGCGGCGGAAATACCGGCATCAGTTCCACCGCCCGGCTGTACTGAGCCACTGCGCCAGCCCGGTCGCCAAAATCACTCAGCAGGTTGCCGTAGTTGAACCGGATTTGCCAATCGTTGGGGCGTCGAGCCACTGCAGCCTGGTAGAGCGCCACGGATCGATCAAACCCGTTGAGCTGGTCAAACTGCTTGCGCCAGTGTTGGATCTGAGCCTCAGCGCGGCTTTGCCGTTGGGCATGGTCCAGTTGATCCAAGAAAGGCGGTCTGGCTGTGGACCTGACCATGGCCGCGTGCACGCCCAGCTCGTCCCAATGGCTGAACCCCAAGGCCTCGGCGCACTCGGCCCGAGTCAACAACGGCTGAGTTTGGCCCGGGGCAGGCAACCCCAAAGCTCGGGCTACAGCCGGCAGGACCGTCGTAGCCAGCAGGTAATCGCCGTCGAATGTCAGGTGCACATGTTCGTAGAAGAACCGTTGGCCTGGGATACCGCCTTCAGGTTGAGCAGCTCGGACAAATGCGGCTTCTACGTCCACTAACTCCACGCCTCGGCCAGCGTGTGAGGCGGCCACTGAGCGGATGATGGCGTTGAGTCGGCTGTCGGTGCGGAATTGCAGGGCGTCCCAGTCCCGCGCCTGCACAAAAGCGATATAGGCCCTTTCGAACTGGTCCAACGCACGGTGGCATCGGCCCATGCGAAAGTGCAGCTCGGCATAGTGATCGTCCAAGGCCAGCGCCGCTCTGTAATGCGCCAGGGCCTCGGCCAGCCGACCTTCAGCCTCGGCATTGGTGCCGCGCGCAAAAGCCGCTTCCCAGTCTTGAAGCTGCGCCTGGGTCAATCCAGCCCGGTGCAAGGAGGCCAAGGGCGGGAAATCGGCCAAATTGACCGGCACGGTGCACAGCAGCACTTTGGCGCCAACAGCCGTAGCTGCACGGCAGATGTCGCGCAGGTTGGCTTGGAAATTGCGGTAAATGCCCTCGCGCCGCGGGTCATCGGCGCGCAAGCGGTGTTGGCGGAAGTAAGCCATGTCTTGCTCGCGGCGAGCGCCAGGTTTGAGCAAGGCGCGCCCGAGGCTTTCGATGCCTTGAACCACGCGAGTGCCGCGAACCCACACGGCGGCCCGCAGCAGCCCCAAATGCGCGCTGAGGTTGAACCCTTCCGGCTCGGGTGCATACACCCCGATCGCCTCGTTGTTGCCCATATACACCACGAACAAGTCCGGCTCGTACCGCGCGCAGTCTTGGGCGATGGACCGGACCAGGTGCGAGTTGATGCCGCGCATAGCCACATTGAGCACCTCGAACCGGCGGTCCGGATACTGCTGCTGCAGCAACACCTCCAAAATCCGCGCAAAGCCGAACGCCGGCGCGGGCGTGCCCTGGGCGGCGGATTCACCCACCACAAACACTCGGAGCGTGCCTGCCGGTTTACGCGCGGGCATCAACAGCGGATAGGGCTGCGGGCTTGAGCCAGGTCGCATGAATCGCCAGGTAAACCGGCGATTGGGCATCAGCGTTTGGCCATCGCCATACGGCACAAAAAATGTCGTGGGCCAACCGCAGCCAAGCAGCCGCAGCATACCCTCTGCAGCTACCAACAACACCAGCGGCCCGACTACGGCCAAAACCAGCCGGTTGACCCGCCACCACCAGCGATTCTTGGACAATCGCACGTCCAGCCCCCCAGGTCCCGGCGCGACAACCCCCTCAGGCCGAGCTACCCCTGGGCTCTCAGACAGCTTAGGCCGCTGCTGGTGCCGGCGTTTCTTGGACATGGCAACAGTGTTGTAGCTTCCACCGGGCCCACACCAAGGCAAAAATGCATACCCGGCGGATGGGATCCCGGCGTAGCTGATGCACAAGCCACCGGGCCTCTCCGCGCCCTCAGCTCCAAACCGAAGCTCGTATCGCGGGCGAGGGATGGGTGGCAGCGCGCTGATAGTCCAGGCACAGAGGCGTGAGGCGTGGGGCATGGGGCATGGAGTATGGAGCATGGGGCGTGGGGCGTGGAGCGTGGAGCGTGGGGCGAGAGGTTGGAAGCTGGGGCTGCTGGTAGCCGCCGCCGTAAGGCGGCGGACCGGATAGATCTGGTGGATCCTTCCGCCGGCTCAGGCCGGCGGCTACCCTGGGCTGCCGACGGGCAGTCGGCGATCCTGCAGGTTGGGAAACCTGCGCTATGCCAGCCATACCAACCCGCAATAAGCTCAGAGCTGGCCAGGTTCGAGTTTGGGATTGTCAATCGGGCACCGTGTGGTAAAGTGCATCGGCTCACAGGTGCGGATTTGCGGATTATGACCGACAGTGAGTTGAAGGCAGAAGGCGGCGCTGAAGCGCTCCAGAACCTTTCGCTGTACAAAGAGTTCGAGGCCGAACGCGAGGAAATCTTGAAACACAAGTGGTTCGAGTCGGAAAAAGCGGGCTACGACATCGGGTTCGAGCGGGCCCTGACCGACTGGATCATCAAACATCGGGCTGAATGGCGGAAACACCGCCAGGCCCAACGAGCGCAAGGCGCGCCGGATGCCAAGTGTCAAACCCAGTCCTGAGCCGCTCTGTGCCGTCGGGCCCCGGGGAATGGATGTTCGAGGGCTTGTCGGCCAGCAGCCTGGCTGCGCCTGTTTATGTTGAGCTTGGGCGCGCCGGTTTTTGCATTCAGTCCCATGCCGAATCAAGCAGTGCCAAACAAGAAACTGATCCTGACTGCTGCCCAAATTCAGGCCGCGCTGGAGGATATCGCCAAGCAAATCATGGCGCGCAACCCAGACAGCCGCACGGTGGCATTGGTGGGCGTGCAGCGCGGCGGGGTGAACTTGGCGCGGCGGCTGGCCAAACTGCTTGAAGCCTACTGGCAGCACCCGGTGCCGGTGGGCTCGGTGGATGTGGCCATGCACCGGGACGATCTGGACCAACGCGCCGCCCCGCCGGTCCATCCCACCGTGATCCCGTTCGATCTCAACGACAAGACGGTGGTGTTAGTGGACGATGTGTTGTTCAGTGGCCGCACCATCCGGGCGGCCTTGGACGCCATGAACGACTTCGGCCGGCCACGCCAAGTGCAACTGGCGGTGTTGGTGGATCGGGGGTATCGCGAGCTGCCTATCCAAGCCGATTACAAGGGCGCCGATTATGTGGCCGAACGCAACCAGCGGATCGACGTCCGGTTAACCGAAGATTGCGGCGAAGACGCGGTGTATCTGGAACAAGCGTGAACGTCACCGCGCCTGCTGTTGGCCTTTGGTGCGCCTGGCGCCGGTGGCCCCAGAGCCCTTGGCAAGCGGTGGCGCGGTGGAACGCCGGTTAGGCGGAACTACGGACGAGTGACGGGTTGACCATGGTCTGGACGCGGAAACATTTGTTGGACATCGAATCGCTCAGCGCTGAAGAGATTCTGACGGTGCTGGACACAGCCCAGGCCTTTAAGGCAGTGAGCGAGCGGCCCATCAAGAAGGTCCCAGCCTTGCGCGGCAAGACCGTAGTCAATCTGTTCGTCGAGCCGTCCACGCGCACCCGCACCAGCTTCGAGCTGGCCGCCATCCGGCTCAGCGCTGACGTGATCAATTTCAACACCGAAGTCTCGTCGTTCAAGAAGGGTGAAAGCCTCAAGGACACCGCGCGCAACTTGGAAGCGCTCAACGCCGACATTTTCATTGTCCGACACAGTGCCGCCGGGGCCCCGGCGTTTTTGGCGCGTGTGCTCAAAGGCTCGGTGATCAACGCCGGGGATGGTGCCCATGAGCATCCGACCCAGGCGCTCTTGGACGTGTTTACTATCCGCGAACATAAAGGCCGCATCGCTGGGCTAAATGTGACCATCTTGGGCGACATCCTTTACAGCCGCGTGGCCCGGTCGAATATCTGGGCCCTGACCAAGCTAGGGGCGCACGTGACGCTGTGCGGGCCCAGCACGTTGGTGCCGCGGGTGTTCGAGCGCATGGGGTGCCGGGTCACTTATGATGTCGATGAAGCCATTGCCCAAGCTGACGTGCTGAACTTGCTGCGCATCCAACATGAACGGCAGCGCAAGAGCATGTTCCCCAGCGTGGCCGAATATGCCAGCTTCTTTGGCCTCAACAAGGAACGGCTGCGCCGGACCAAGCCCGACGTGCTGATCATGCATCCGGGCCCGATCAATCGCGGGGTCGAGATCGACAGCGAGATTGCCGATTGCGATCGGTCCGTCATTTTGGAACAGGTGACCAACGGCCTGGCGGTCCGGATGGCAGTGCTGTTTTTGGTCAACGGCGGGCGCGGCCCCCAAGACGTGGCGGCGGGCTGACCGACCACACGGAGGTGCGGCTGGTCGGGTAACCACAGCCCGGGCCCAGGGTGAGGCCTTCTGTGGGCCGCTGGGGTATGCCGCGGCTGCGGATTCTGTGCAAATGAGGTTGCGCATGGCGCGTGCTGGTTTCCATGCTTAGAGCTGCGTGGGAGAACCATCGTTGATCAGAAGACGCCTCAATGCCAGGCCAGCGCGATGGGCCAAAGTCGGGCTGGTTGGGTTGCTGTTGACGAGTGCAGCGACGTTGGCCGCCAGCGCACCACGCGGGCCGGAGGCGCAACCGGTTTTTGTGCCGCCGGCTGGCACGTTCACCAACCAAGTGACTGTGCACCTGAAGGCTCCCACACCCGAAACCGTGGTGCGTTTTACGTTGGATGGCACCGAGCCCACGCTGGCCGCGCCGGTGTGCAGCAACGCTATTACCCTGACCAACTGCGCACTGGTGCGAGCGCGGGTGTTCGACGCGCAGGGACCTGTGGGCCCGGTGGTTTCCCAGGCCTACTTGGTGCTGGAGCCAGCTCTGGCCGGGTTCGACTCCAACCTACCGTTGATCGTGCTGGACTCGGCAGGGGCCGAGGTGCCGTTTGCGTTGCGTGTGCCGGCGCTGGTGCGAGTGATCGAGCCGGGCGCCGGAGGGCGGGCTGCGTTGACCAGCGCAGCCACGTTCGACGGTCGGGCGTTGATCTGCCTGCGCGGACGTTCATCCCTGCGGTATCCAAAACGGTCCTTCAACCTGCGGCTGATCGACGAGCTGGGCGACCTGATCAAAGCGCCCCTGTTGGGGTTACCGGCTGATTGGGATTGGGTGCTGTATGCGCCGTTTCCGGATAAGACCCTGATGCGGGATGTGCTGGCCTGCGAATGGAGCCGGCAGATGGGGCGCTACGCCAGCCGCACGCGGTTTGTCGAGGTGTTTGTGAATGAATCAGGCACCCGGTTACGGCCTGAGGATTATCGAGGCGTCTATGTGCTGATGGAGAAGGTTAAACAGGGCAGGCACCGGGTCAATATTGACGCGTTAGGGCCAGGTGACTTGACCGAACCGCAGGTGACTGGCGGCTACATCTTCAAGAAAGATCACCCAGACATCTTCGAGCCCGGCCCAGTCGAAGCAAACGGCTTCCGAGAAGGCGGCGGTGGGACTTCTGGACCACGGTTCGGTTTCCCGACCGGGCCCGGGGGGTTTCCAGCCGATCCAGCGGGCTTTTTGCCCGCATGGACAGGGCGGGACCGTGAGAGCCGCTCTGAAGGGCGCTGGGCCAGGGCCAACCGCAGCCCCGGCGGCCCCATGACAAACCGGATCGGCACACCCCTGCCTGCGGATGGTAAGTCAGTTGGCCCGGCGCGCCTGGTGCGCGAAGATGAATTCCGCCGGCCACCTGCTCTGGAAGGCTGGACCACGCGGCTGACGACGAACCAGTTTTACTTTGTGGACCCTGCGCCTGACGAACTCAACCCCGTCCAGCGCGCCTGGCTGATGGGCTACGTGGATGCGTTGGAACAGGCGCTGTATGGACCGGAATTTCGCGATCCGGTCCGAGGTTATGCGGCTTACTTGGACCCCGACTCGTTCATCGATTATCACTTGCTAGTCGAGGTCACCAAAAACGTCGATGGCTTCCGATTCAGCACCTTCTACCACAAAGACCGTAATGGCCGGCTGCAGATGGGACCTATTTGGGATTGGAACTTGTCCCTTGGTAATGCCACCGGCAAACAAGGCTGGAACCCGCAATACTGGTTGTGGCCACAGCTAGACGACCAGGAATACACCTGGTTCCGCCGATTGTTCGAGGACCCGGATTTTGCCCAGCGGTACGTGGATCGGTGGGCGCAGTTGCGCCGGACCATTTGGGCCACCTCCAATGTCCTGGCGCAAATCGATGCCCTGGCTCAACTGCTGGACGAAGCCCAGAAACGCAACTTCCAACGCTGGCCCATCCTGGGCGTGAAAGTGCCACCCAATTACTACGTCGGCCAAACTTACGCTGACGAAGTCAATTGGATGAAAGAGTGGACCGCCGCACGCCTGGCTTGGATTGACAAACAGTTCTTACCCCCTCCCCACATCAGCCTGCAGGACGGGCGCCTGCACCTTCAGGCCCCAACTGGCACCATCTATTTCTCGCTGGATGGGACTGACCCGCGGGCTCCAGGTGGCCAGCCGTCAGCCCAAGCCAAGGCTTATACCGAGCCCATCCCAATTCAACCCAGCCTACGGCTGGTGGCCCGCACGCGCCTGGACAACCGTTGGAGCGCCCCTACTCATTACGATGGCACTGAGGTCAACGCCGGCTCCAAGGCGGCTGACTCAAGGTAGGACGCAACAGATTGGCTGGGCTGCGGGACACCGAGCCGGAATATCCGGCAGGCCAAGGCAGGCGGTGGCCGCCAGCGTCAGCCAGCGGAGTGATCTGTCCGATCCGTCCGATCCGTCGGATCCGTCCGATCACGGCAGCTCTGCAGGCTCCGCCGCCTTACGGCGGCGGCTACGTGTGAGCCGCCCCAAAAAACGCGCCCCCCGTGCTGACCCGAGGCACTTTTGCATCGTCAGCCTGGGGTTGACTGGTCAGAATCGGCCCGGTGATGCTTGATCGGCCATGGAAACCTGACGCTGTGCTCCGGATGTTAGCCGGGGTGATGCTAGGCTGGTCGTTAGGCATTTTGGTGGGAGCAGTCCTGGGGCAATGGCTGCATCCGGAGGCGCCGCATACCATCCGGTTTTATCATTTCGTGATCACCACCGTGAGTCTGCACGGGGTCACGTTGGTGTTGGCGCATCAGTTGTTGCGCCAGCACCAGGTTTGCTGGCGCGACCTGATTGGTTGGGCTGGCCCTGGGTTGGGGCGGGCTTTGGGGTTAGCGCTTGCAGCAGGCTTGTTCATGACCCTGGGTGCGCTTCTGCTTAACAAGGGATCGGCTTGGGTGCTTGAGCAGGTGCGGCTAGAGCCGACCGAGCAGCCCACCGTGAAGCTGCTGCAACTGACGGTAGGCTGGGGCCAACGCCTGGCGTTCGGGCTGGGGGCTATTGTGCTGGCGCCAGTGGTCGAGGAGATCCTGTTCCGGGGCGTGGTATTTGGGTTTCTGCGCCAAGTGTTTCGGGGTTCGGTCGCTTACTGGGGTTCAGCCTTAGCCTTTGCCGCGATACACATGAATCTGCTGACGTTTGTGCCGCTGGTGTTCATCGGTTTGGTGTTGGCCTGGGTCTATGAACGCACAGGCCGATTGGTGGCTGCGATGCTTACCCACGCCTTGTTTAACGCCGTCAATTTCACCTTGCTGAGTTTTCAGCACGAGCTGACCCAATGGCTGGAGCTGTGGCGTGACCGAATTTGAATTGATTGAGCGGTTGACCCAAGCGCTGCCGTCTCACCCGGCTGTGGTGGTCGGGGCGGGTGACGACTGCGCGGTGTTGGATTTGGGTCTGCCGGACCGGCTAATCTTGTTCAAAACCGACGCGGTGGTCCAGGGCGTGCACTTCGACCATCAAGCCCGGCCGCGACAGGTCGGGCATAAAGCCCTGGGCCGGTGCTTGAGTGACGTGGCGGCCATGGCAGGCCAACCTGTGGCTGCGGTGGTGACCTTGGGGTTGCCGCCCAGTTTCGACCCGGGTTGGGTGGAGGCGGTTTATGCTGGGCTGAAGGCCTTGGCCGCCCGTTACCAAGTGGGCATTGTGGGCGGTGAAGTCACAGCTAATCCCGAACGCGTGTTCATTTCCGTGGCGCTCCTGGGCACCGTGGCGCGGGGCAAGTGCGTGCGTCGGTGTGGCGCTCAGCCTGGCGACGCCATTTTCGTTACGGGCGAGCTGGGCGGTGCGTTGGCCGGGCGGCATCTCGAGTTCGAGCCGCGCCTGGTCGAAGCGCAATGGTTGGCTGAGCACTTCAGCATTCATGCCATGATCGACCTCAGCGACGGGTTGGCCAGCGACCTGCGGCACCTGCTTCGAGCTGGGCAAGTGGGGGCTGAGCTGTTGTCCACAGCTATCCCCATCAGTCGCGCAGCCCGGTTGCAGGCCCGCGCCGAATCTTCAGCCAAGCCGCCGTTGCTGGCCGCCTTGACCGATGGGGAAGATTTCGAATTGTTGTTTACCGTGGCCAGCCGCGATGCGGTGCCGTTGTTGGATGCTTGGAAACGGCAGTTCCCTAGCCTGCCGTTGAGTTGCATCGGCAAGATCACCGCCAATCCCGGCATCAGCATCCGCACCCCAGACGGGGTTCGTCCACTGACTGAGCATGGTTACATGCATTTCGCGTAGCCCGGAAGAAACGCTGGCCTTGGGCGAAGCTTGGGGCCGAGCGGCTGAGCCGGGCTGGATCATTGGGCTGACCGGCGAATTGGGCTCAGGCAAGACACAACTGATCAAAGGCTTGGCGCGCGGCTTGGGGATCACTGTGCCAGTGCTGTCACCCACGTTCGTGTTGGTGCACGAGTATCTCGGCGGTCGGTTGCCCTTGTTTCACCTGGACTTGTATCGCCTGGAGACCTTGGAGCAGATCGTCGCTGCCGGGCTGGAGGAATACCTGGCGCGGTCGGAGGCCGTAGTGGCCATCGAATGGGTCGAGCGCTGGACCGGCCCTGACGGGCGGCTTCCAACCGCAGGCCTGTTCCGACGCGTCTGGCTGGAGGAACTGGACCCCACCACCCGTCGCATCCGGTATGAAGATTCTGGCCCTTGAATTTTCGTCCGAACGCCGCAGCGTGGCCATAGCAGAGGGTGCCGAGCCGGGCCAAGTGACGATCTTGGGCTACGGTTGTCAGGCCGGCTCGGGGCAGACGCATGCGCTGGGGTTGGTAGAGGCCGCGCTGCGGCAAGCTGGGATCGAACGCGAGGCCATTGGTTGTGTGGCAGTGGGCCTTGGCCCGGGCAGTTATACCGGCATTCGGCTAGCCATTGCACTGGCGCAAGGCTGGCACCTGGCACGTGGAGTCCGGCTGCTGGGCGTGGGCAGTTTCGATGCCGTGGCTGCCCAGGCGCAAGCTGCTGGGCTCCGCGGTCAGGTGCAGGTGGTGGCCGACGCGCAGCGCAACGAGTTTTATGTGGCTACCTATCAACTGACGGCCACCGACGTTCGCTTGGTCCAACCGCTCCGGCTAGCCACAGCACAGCAAATCCAGCAATGCGCCCAGGCCGAAGAGCTGGTAGTCGGGCCCGAAGCTGGTCGGGTAGTGCCCAACGGGCAGACGCTGTTCCCCGACGCCGCCACGCTGGCGCGCCTAGCCGCAGGCCGAACCGACTTTGTGTCAGGCGAGCACCTGGAACCGATCTATCTGCGCCCGACCACCTTTGTCAAAGCACCACCGCCACGGGCCGATGTCTGAGTTGGCTAGCCCGCAGAGCAGCGCGGCTTGGCACGCAATCCAGCTCGGGTTAACCGCCGCGAGTAAGGGCGCCTGACCCCATGCGGTTGTTGCCCCAAGCACGGGCCGCCGGTAGCACCGCCTCAACCTTGGGGCGATTGATGGGGCTGATTGGGTTGGGCTGCGGGTTTCATGAACCGATGCACCAGGAAGTAATAAAGCGCTCCCAACACAGCCACAATGCCCACGAGCCACAGCGTGACCCGATGCAGCTCACCGCGCATCAGGTGTTCGTCTTGGCCCATTTTGACGCCCAGCCAGCATAACACAGCGCACCAACTAGCCGAGCCGATCAGCGTATAGATCGAGTATTGCACGTAGTCCATCCGCACAATCCCGGCTGGGATACCGATCAGGTGCCGGACCACCGGCAGCAATCGGGCTGCAAAAATCCCAAAGGCACCAAACCGCGCCGCCCACCGCTCAGCTCCAGCTACCTTTTCCGGCGTGACCAAAAAGTAACGGCCATACCGCAACACGAACGGCCGGCCAGCCAACCGTGAGATCCAATACATCACGCTGGCGCCCACCCACGAGCCCACAGCACCCGCCATCACAATGCCCCACATACTGAAGCGGCCTTCGGTATGGGCCAAGTGCGCCGCCGGGGGCACCACCACCTCGCTGGGCAATGGAAGCACCGAGCTTTCGATGGCCATGAGCGCCGCGATCAGCCAATAACCCCCGCGGTCTAATGTAGCCAAATACCAATCGATCAGCGGCTTCAACATGTGCCCCGGCGTTATACGCCACAGGTGCCCTGCTTCAAAGCCGAAAGCAACGGGCGCACAGATCAGGTGCGTCCATCAGGTTCTCGCCTTCCACCGACTCACGTAGCCGCCGCCGTCAGGCGGCGGACCTGATAGATCCGGTGGATCAATCGGCCGGCTCACGCCGGCGGCTACGGATTTTGGTGGTAGCCGCCGCCGTCAGGCGGCGGACGTGATAGATCCGGTGGATCAATCGGCCGGCTCACGCCAGCGGCTACGGATTTTGGTGGTAGCCGCCGCCGTCAGGCGGCGGACGTGATAGATCCGGTGGATCAATCCGCCGGCTCACGCCAGCGGCTACGGATCTTTCCGCCGGCTCACGCCGGCGGCTACGGATTTTGGTGGTAGCCGCCGCCGTCAGGCGGCGGACCCGATGGATCCGGTGGATCAATCCGCCAGCTCACGCTGGGGGCTACCGGTCTTTCCGTCGGCTCACCTCGACGGCACTGCAATCGGCTTGCGCAGGCAGGGGGGCTTGGGCCTAATGGCCCTCATGCGGTCCGAGTCGCTTAAGTTTTTGGAGACGCTGCTCAATACGCCCAGCCCATCGGGCTACGAGACCCGGGGCCAACGGGTTTGGCTGGATTACGTGGCGCAGTTTGCTGACGAGACCTTCAGCGATGCCTATGGCAATGCAGTGGCTGTGCTGAATAAGGGCGGCAAACCACGGCTCATGCTGGCCGGGCACGCCGACGAGATTGCCATGACGGTCAACTACATTGACAGTGACGGCTTCATTTTCGTCCGGCAAGTGGGTGGGGTTGACCCAGCTATCATCAAAGCCCAGCGGGTGACCATCCACACCCGCAACGGGCCGGTCAAAGGCGTGGTTGGCAATGTGCCGCCGCACCTGCTCAAATTGGAAAAGGAGCGCAAGCTACCCGAGATGCACGACTTGTTCATCGACATCGGCGTCAGCAGCCGCAAAGAGGCTCAGAAACTGGTGGCCATCGGTGACCCGGTCACGCTCAACGCGCAATTTGAGCGGTTGCGCAACGACCTGGCTATTGCCCGCGCGTTCGACAACCGGATTGGCACCTTTGCCGTGGCCGAGGCGTTGCGGCTGTTGGCCAAATCCCGCGCCAAGCTCCGGGCCGAGGTCTGTGCTGTGTCCAACATCTTGGAAGAAGTGGGGCTGTTTGGCGCGCGGCAGATTGCTTACTCGCTGAAGCCAGATGCGGCCTTAATTGTGGATGTGACCCACGCTACCGATTACCCCACCGTCAACAAAACCATGCATGGCGACGTCAAGGTAGGCCGTGGCCCGACGTTGACCCGGGGTGGGCCGAACCACCCGGTGCTGGTCGAACGCCTGGTGCAGGTGGCCAAAAAGCACGATATCCCGCTCCAATTCGAGGCCATCTCCAACACCAGCGGCACCGACACCGACGCGATCTTTTGGACGCGCGGGGGTATTCCCAGCGCCCTCATCAGCCTGCCCAACCGCTACATGCACTCGCCGGTCGAGTTGGTCAGCCTCAAGGACCTGGACTACATCCCGCAACTGATGGCTGCCTTTGCCTTGTCGCTCAAAGCCGACGAGCAGTTCAAAGTCAAAATCTGACTCGCCCGGCCGCCGAGCGGAGGTAGGGCCAGCCCTGACCAGTTCCAGGGCTCAATTGCCGGCTTGGTTCTGCGGCGCTGGCGGTGGCCCTTTCAACAGCTCGGCCAGATTGTAATGGGTAAACCGGCAATGACTGGCCACGTTCTTCGAGTCGGCGTTGGCAACCCAAAAGTCCAACGTCTCAGAGGCAAACAAGGCCGAGTGGATGTTTGAAGTCATGGCCACGGGCCGGCGCATCAAGTCGCGGGCGGCTGCGGCATCGATCTTGCCATATTTCTCACGCACGCGTTCGACCAGCTTGGTGTAGCGTTCACCGGCTGACATCAACACCGCATCGGGCACCGCCTCGGGCAACCGAGGATGCGCTTGCCCCGGCCAGATCAACTCGAAGGTGGTAGGCGTGGCGGCAATACCCACCGCCTTTTTGGCGCGGCCATCAGACAATACGTAGTAGTATTCGCAAGTCCGGGGCCCCTTGCGCAGAATTTCCAAGGCTTGATCGAGGCTGCTGGCGCGTTCCATCACCTCGCGCAAAAGCTGCGCCATGGGTTTCCCGTCCCAATCCCCTTCCCCACGTCCACCCATCTCGCCGATGGCGATGTGTTGGGCGTTCATGGCGGTGACAGTGCCGATGAAGCCCGCGTAGCCCACGTTGACCCAGGCGTGCCCGTAGTCGGGTTGGAACACCATCACCACCGCGTTCTGCTCCAGGCCGACGCCCCTGAGGTAATCCAGGATCCGGCCATGATATAGTCGGCCCCCTTCAGTCGCCCGGCCGAACAAGGCAAAGCCACTGCAATGAAACAGCTCAGGGAACAAATTGGCCAGGCGCACTTCCTGCCGATGCAACCCGGCAGCCTCAGCCAGGGCGTCCATCTCCTCGAAGTAACGCGGATCAACAAATGGCGTCAGCCGGCGTTGGGCTTCCTCGATTTCGCCAAAGAACCAGCGGCCTTTCTCGAACGAGCTGCCCACACCCACCCCATACAAGATGTGGTCCACGGTGTTGCGAATCTCTTTCTTGAGCAGTGTGCCGTGTTGGCGGCCCATCTCCCGAGGGCTGCCGCGCAAAAACAGCACGCGCGTGCCGTCGATCAGTTCCAGCCGGCCCTGGCCCTCGGTCGCCACGACCTTGCGTTCACCGGTGGCCGGACCGAGGCTTGGGATTTTCTGGGTGGCAGTGGCCAGCGCCACGGACACGAATCGGGTCAGATGCGACAGCGCAGTCCGCTCGATCTTGTCGCCGGGCTGGGCGGGTAACTGCCATTTCTCAGCCGGCCACGGCTCGCCGAGCCTCAGCTCGCGCAGGGCCAGCTCGACCTGCAGGTCGTTCCCTTGCGCGTAGGCCAAGCGCGCCGGCAACAGATCGTTGGTCCGCAGCCAAAGCGTGAGCGTGCCGGTAGGCAGCTTCAAGGCCTGGATGGCTTCAGGCTGCGGGGTAACCCGCAACACATGGCAGCCGACTTGGTCCACCGTTTCAGCCGGTAACGGCTCCACCTTCATCAACAGCGGCAACAGAGCCACCTGCTCCTTGGGCAGGGGCAGCCGAAAGCCGCGCAGCTGAGTGGTGTCCATCGAATCAGGTGCACCGGCGAACCGGAGCCGGCCGGGCTCGCCCACCACACCGAAATGCTTGGCTGGCGCATACACCCAGAGCTGCTGCCCGTTTCGGCCCAACACAAAGGTGCGGTCACCCACACTAGCCGAAAGCCGCAGCCGGTCCGGGGCTTGAAGGGCGAGCTCAGCCGACTTGCCCACCAGCTCTTTGGGCAGCCCCTCGGCTTTGACCAACTCCAGCCGCACTGAAAGTGTTTGGGGCGCAGCGTCTGGCGCCGGTTCAATCAGGCTGACCAACCGCTGTAGCGCCTCAGCCAAAATGCCCGTTGGCGGCTTGGAGGGAGCCCCTTCGTCAGCCCAAGCCACCAGCAAAGAGCCAAGACCTATGACGGCAGCGACCGTTTGAAGGCGTGTTTTCATAAAAGTTGCCTGTGACTGTGTTAATAAAGTGCCTTGCAAAAGGAAAGTCCGGTTTTGCAGCACCTGGCGCTGGGGGGAGCAGATGGTGCGCCATTCCCCAAGGTCCTGAAGCGGGTGGTCTTCTGCATTAACACCTGCGCGTTCCCTAGCCTCTCGGTCCATGGCCTTGTGGCAGGGCGGCTGCCTCCCACCGCAGCAGACACTGAGCTCTAATGGCTCAAGCACAGCGCTGGTTGGCACGCGCGGCTCAAGAGCTGAGCGCGCCTGAGCACGCAGGCCCGAGGGGGACTTTGTTCCGCAGCCGCGCTGCAGTCACCCGGGCCTTTTATGGCTGGGCTGTGGAGCGATGCGCCCGGGCTCCTGGGCGCGCACCCTGTCGGCAAGCCGAGCTGGCGGGAGCTCTTTTACCGGGACACAAACGGCCTTTTTCGGTCTTACCGGCAGCAGGGCGGATGGAAAGCGTCCAAGCGGTTGATCAGAGATGCAGTCGGCGGCGAGATACTTCCCGCAAAGGTTCAACTGCGTTGAGATTCCAGAACGATCCTGAGCCGGAGAAAGCGCTGAGCTGCGGCGGATATGGGTGTGGTGGCCAAAACTCGGACCGTCTCAAAACCGTTCGCTCTTTCCAGGGTCTGCACCGACACGTTCGCCGGCCCGGACTGCCAGTCGGCCGGGAACAGGCTTGAAGCCACTTCGTGCAGGTAGCTGACGTCGGCCAAGTCCAACCGACGGCGGTAAAGCATTGCCAGATAAGCAGCCGAGTCCGGAGCCGGCATCCGGACGATGACGGCGGTAGGCAACAGCCCCGAGTCGGCCACCAAGGGACGTCCGCCCAAGGCGTATTCCGCGGCATTGGTCAGCCCGTCGCCGTCCGGATCCGCGTCGGGGCCGCTGATCGCCGCGTTAGCCAATTGCTCTGGGGTAAAGAGGCGCTGCTGCCACCAGGCGAACGAATCCAGCCGCCGCACCAAGGCCACCCAGTCATTCGTGCTGGTGGACGGCGGCAGACCCAGACTGACAACGCGACCGCCGATTACTTGATGTACGGACCCGGTTTGCATCGGGCCACCGTGTCGGGGATCGAACCACTGCACCGCGAAGGTGCCGGCGACGTTGCTCAGGTTGAGGCTGAGGCTGGCAGGGCGAGGCAGATACACTACATAGACCTGGCCCGTCAGAGCTAAGCAATGCGCGCCACCTAAGCCCGAGATGAGCGCATCCCGATTGGTCATAGCCCAGAACGGCACCGCGTTGCTATAGAAGAACTCCAGCGCGTAGCGTTTCTGGTTCCACCAGTTGTCGCGGCTCCGGAAATCTTGGCAAGTCAGGTCGTTGTGAGGATGCGCGTAGCCGAAATAGCTCTCAACCCCGGCGCCACCGGCCAGAAGGTGGGACCAAATAACCAAGCCACGCACGCTGTCATGATAGAATTCCTCGGCGTCGGTGACGATGCCATCGTTGGCTGGATTTTGTTCGTCATAGGCCACCACCCACGGCCGGCCATTAGTAGCGGACCGATGCACATAGATCAGCGTATCCGCAAAAATTCTGTCTGGGCTGGTCTGCCGGGAGAAGCCGGTGAGCTTGGAGGCGTTGCCTAGTAAGTCGAAGTGGTTAGCCCCGTTGTGGATCACCTGGTGGTGGTGATAGGGATCGGTGTCATAGAAGTATTGCGACCACGCCTGCTTTTGCGCTGTGGTGGCATCATTGATCTCCTCGCCCAGATTCCAGTTCAGCGCCAGGTGGTAGCCGAAACGCGCGATCAACTCGCGGTAGTAGAGGATCCGCTCCACGCCCAGGTTGCCACCATCCATCAGCAGCTCGTTCTCCGTCTCCAACGTTTTGAAGTGCAGATACATTCCTTTCTGGTCGGCATAGGCGAAGATGCGATCCCACTGCTCCAGCTTGGAGACATCGAACCGGTCATGATACACCACGCCGGCATTCCAGCGGGGCGGCGCTGCGTTTTCAAAAGCCGTCACCGTGCTCACCAAGCGGTGAGGGAAAACGGCGTGGTCGTCTCCATCTAGAGTAAATGGGATGAAGGAAAAGGCGTTCATTCCTTTGTCGGCAAGATACTTGATGGCGCCCAGCAGCTCGGTGCCGCGGCCGTCTTTCCAGGTGTATTGGCTGGCTTCGGTAGGATCGTAATCTGCGGCATGGGCACTCCAGGACTTGCGCCTGTCGTTGACGTTGGGCTGATCGTCGAAGTCCTCGTAGTCCAGCAGGTTCTCGGGCGAATCGGCACCCATTTTCAGGAAGTATTCTCCCGTCTCAGCAAAGCGCAGGTGGTGCTTGCCCACGTACTGGAGTCGGCCCTTGCCCCGGAGGTCGCGCCCGGCCTTGTCGGTCGGGCCGACCACGAACGACCCGGAAGCGCCGTCGAAAGCCGTCGGCACGCCGGCCGCCGGGCTAGCGTTGGTCACCACATCCGGGCCCGCACGGAAACTGGCCACGTAGTGCCACGGGCCGGTTTCATCGGGCGCAAAATGCACGCGCCAGCGGTCGCCCCGGTCAGCCCCCGTGTCAGCAGCGTTTCCGTCCGCGGCAAAGAAGCCCGGCACACGGTAGCTTTTGCCGGTAGCCGGGTGCGTAAAGGTCACATCCAGGCGGTAATTGCGAAACGGATTGTTGGCGTGCGTCTCACTGGTAAACGGGCCGATGAAGGTGATACTGACGCGATGCCATTTCTTTAGTTCGCCACTGATGCTGGCCTGGGGATTGGTGGTGAGCACGGAGACCAAGCAGGGGGTGGAGATTGCCACGGCTCCATTGGTGTCTGTGGCTCGCGCAGTCAGGAAATAGGCGCCCTGGCTCACGTCGGTCCACAGCCAACGATATGGCGCGCGGGCCACCTCGCCCAGTTTCGTGTCATCGGCGTAAAACGCTACGTTGGTGACCGTGACCTGGTGATTGGTGACGATGGCTTCCAATAGAATGGCTGCCGGCTCGTAAAATAAAGCGCCGGGCGAGGGCTGGGTCAGCAATACCGTAGTGGCCCCGCCGCACGTCGGGTGTCGCACGGTAAAGCTGATGGTCAGAGGCACGCCCTTGTTGCCGGCGGTGTCGAACGGCGTGGCGGTGAGCGTATGCAGGCCACAATTGAACGAGCCGCTGTTGTAATTGCTTCCCGTGTTGCCGAACAAGGCCCACGGATCAGCGTTCTCCGTCCTCACGTGGGTCGTGGCCCCGCTCAGTTGGAACACGACACTGCCGAAGTCGCTCGCCGGACTCGTATTGGCGCGAATG
>Ga0078972_1002210_pt1 | contig 65809 bp, 65 predicted proteins | sample YelNatPaOPGAMG01_FD_67568 | JGI IMG/M metagenome (GOLD analysis project Ga0078972, IMG submission 67568) | Hot spring thermophilic microbial communities from Obsidian Pool, Yellowstone National Park, USA - OP-RAMG-01 (SPADES assembly) (version 2) | ecosystem: Environmental > Aquatic > Thermal...
TTTTCAGGGCTCTCTGCCCCAAACAATTAAAAGCAAGCGGAAAGGTAATACTCTGATAATCGAAAATCCTGCGGAGTTTCAAAAATGGTTGGGGCAACCTCAACCACAGGGTTTATTTTCACGTTTGTTCAGAAAAAACCATTGATGCTAGCTTCTACCAGGAATGGCTGATAGCATCCTTCTGGCAAACAGAATGGCAGTTAACAGTATGTTCAGCTGAACACTTCCCGTATCCAGGACAGGAAAGGTGAATCTTCTTTCTATGAGATTCTTTGATCGCAGCTTTGGGTTGTCCCTGTTCATTCGGCTTTATTTCAAAATTCCCCGCGAAGCAGGCTTCAACGCACTTACCGCAGCCATCGCACTTTTCCTGGTCAATTTTGATGATCTGCCTTTTGGCCATGATTTTCTTCCTGATTGGGTTTTTATTATTAATTTAATGCATCCCTGGAGAATCGCCCTGATTTAAGTCAAACAGGACGAATTTGTCCCAATTTTTTGTAAGCTTAATCCTACATCAGGATTTCAGCCAGGTGATAAAAGGCAAAATCCAATCCCTGGTCCGCAGCAAGCCCTTTAAGAAACAGAAGACAGCCTCCCTCCAGGGATATCAGACCCTGGGCCCCTGTAGCCTGAAGGGCCTCCAGATAGGCCGCGCCGATCTTTCGGGACAACTGCGGATGCTGAGCTGAAAACACCCCGCCGAACCCGCAGCAGGTGTAATAGGGGGAGACGGAGACCAAAGTAAGGCCAGCCACCTGGGCCAGAAGTGTTTCGGCCGCCGGCAACACCCCCAATTCCCGGGCTTTACAGGAGCGGTGCAGGACCAGGGTTCCATTAAACCTGGGCGTCCAGGGCAAAGGACCCCGGGCTGCCAGCCACTCCCCCAGCTCAAAAACCCGGGAGGTGACAGCCAGAATTTCCTGCCGGACGGCGGGGGTGGCGGCCAGACTTACATAATCCCGGCGCACCGTCAGGGTGCAGGAGGCGCTGGGACAGATAATGGGACCCTCGCCGGCAAAAACCTTAAGAAAATGGCGGGCCAGGCGGCGGGCCGTTGTCTGGTTCCCCAGGGTGAAGGCGAACTGGCCGCAACAGGTCTGCTCCTCCGGATAATGCCAAGCCACACCCAACCGGGTCAATAAAGCCGCTACCGCCTCCCCCACCCGGGGCAGGCACTGATCCAGGATACAAGGGAGAAAGAGGCGCACCTCCCCGGCCATTTCAACCTCCGCCATATGCAGGTCTCCCACCGGCCCCTTAGGGGTTTCCCTGATATGGCCGGTTTGGGGGTGAGTTTCCCTTGACAATTCGGGAGGGATTTTATAAAAGTAATAAAATTTAAAAGAAAAAACAATGGGTTGTATGAACAAATCCGCTTTTCCCCTAAACAGCCAGTTGGTTCAGATCCTGGTGGTGGACGATGACAAGGCCATGCGGGATGCTTGCCAGCAGATCCTGACCCGCCAAGGCTTTCAGGTGGAAGAGGCTGCCAGCGCCCGGCAAGGGTTGGCCCAGCTGGAAAAAAGTGCCTTTGATGTGGTTCTTTTGGATCTGGTCATGCCGGACCAGGACGGTCTGGAGACCCTAAAAAAGATAAAGGCCCTGGACCCCAATTGCGAAGTCATCATTATCACCGGCTATGGCACCATTCCCACGGCGGTGGAGGCCATGAAAGCCGGGGCCTTTCATTTCCTGTCCAAACCCTTCGCGCCCGATGATTTGCGGACCGTCATCCACCGAGCCTTGGAGAAACGCCGCCTCAATCTGGAAAATATCTACTTACGTCAGGAGCTTATTTCCAAAAACGGCTGGGGCACGGTGGTCTATCAGAGCGAGGCCATGGCCCGGGTCATCGAGATGGCCTCCCGGGTAGCCCCCACCGATTCCACCATCCTCATCACGGGGGAGTCCGGCACCGGCAAAAGCATCATCGCCCGGCAGATTCACCAGCTAAGCCCCCGGAGTCGGCGCCCCTTTATCACCGTGGACTGCGGCTCCCTGGTGGAAACCCTTTTTGAAAGCGAGCTCTTTGGCCATGTGAAGGGGGCTTTCACCGGGGCCGACACCAACAAGGTGGGCAAGTTCGAGCTGGCCCAGCACGGCACCCTGTTTTTCGACGAAATCAGCAACATCTCCCTGGAGGTCCAGGCCAAACTGCTCAGGGCGGTGGAAGAGCGGAAAATCTCCAAGGTGGGCAGTCACCGGGTCATCGCGGTGGATGTGCGCCTCATCGCGGCCACCAACCGGGACTTGAACCAGGCCATCAAGGAAGGCTCCTTCCGGCAGGACCTGTTTTACCGGCTTAATGTGGTAAGTCTCCACATTCCCCCCTTAAGGGAGCGGAAAGATGATATCCCTCTCTTGGTGGAGCATTTTCTGGAGAAATACAACGCCCGATTGCGCAAACAACGGAAACAGATAAAGGGGGTGACCCCGGCTGCCCTGGAGCTCTTTATGCAGCATGACTGGCCGGGAAACGTGCGGGAACTGGAAAATACCATGGAGCGCCTGGTGGTATTAAGCACCGGTCCCTACATTCAGCCTCAGGACCTGGCTTATGCGGGCCTGTTTCTGGCTCCCCCTCCGGAGAGCACCACCCTTTATTTAAGAGACCTGGAACGGGAACATATCTTGCGGACTTTAAAGAGATTCGGTGGCCGCAAAAGCGAAACCGCCCGGGCCTTGGGGATTGACCGCAAGACCCTGAGGGAGAAACTTAAGCGCTACCAGATTGCCCACTGATGGCCCGCCTTTGCCGACCCCGGAGATATTAACCATGACCTCGGACACCACCTTGAAACAGCGCTATCTGGTTGCCAATTTCATTGGTTTGGCCATGGTGGCCTCGGTTTTTCTGTATGCTGTAGTGGTGGAGGTGATGCAGCGCCTCCTGGCCCCTTTTGCCGGCCTGGGAGTGCTGACCCCGGACCAGGCCCGGTTTCTGAAATATGTACTGGCCGTTTTGGCCTTGGGACATTTTTTCCTTATCAAACTCTGCCAAAAGCTCCTGTCCGGCCCCTCCCTTAAACATCTGTTTCAAACCGCCATCTTGACTTTCGCCTTATGTGAAGCCGTGGCGATCTACGGACTGGTCCTCTTTTTGCTTACCGGCCAGGTATTTGATTTTTACCTGTTTTTTGCCTTGTCCTTGTCTTATTTCTATTTGTTCTACCCCAGATATGCCACCTGGGAGCTGGTGTGGCAGGGCCGCTCCGAGAAACCCACCCCTGAGTGATGCCTGGGTCTGTGCCTGTGCCTGCCCTACTGTCGCCCCCGGCCTCATCCGATCCTTCTTGGCTGGTGCGCGGCCTGGGGCTTGTGTTTCTGGCCCGAGCCCTGGAGCGTCTCACCCAGACGGCAGCCGACCCGGACCTGTGGGGCTACCTGGCCTTTGGCCGCCTTTTCTGGCAGAGCGGCCGCTTCCCATATGAGGATGTCTTTGCTTATCTCCCCACCCTGGACCCCTGGGTTTATCACGAATGGCTCACGGGGGTGCTATTTTATCCGCTCTATATGAACCTCGGGGGTGCGGGGCTGCAGGTGCTCAAATACCTTTTGGGCCTGGCCACCCTCGCCCTCATTTACGCCACCGCCCGGCGGCGGGGCGCCACCCCTCTGGCCGCCATTTTGGCCCTCTTTTTGGTCCAGGGTTTTCTGGCTCTAGGCTATAGTCCGGTGCGGGCCCAGGTGTTCACCTATTTGTTTTTCCCCCTGACCTTATATCTTTTGGAGACCGCCCGGTTATCCGGGCGTTTCTGCCGTCTGTGGCTGCTTTTGCCCCTCCAGGCGCTGTGGGCCAATTTGCATGGCGGCTTTTTGGCTGGCTTGGGGATGGTGGCCCTCTACAGCCTGGGGGAAGCCCTTTCCCGACGGCCTTTTCTCCCATATTTGGGGATTTTTTTCCTCTCCGGCCTGGCCACCCTCATCAACCCCTATGGATTGAAATATTGGCATTATCTCACCGCGGCCGTCAGCCTGCCCCGCAGCGACATCAGCGAGTGGATTTCCCTATGGCGGGCCTACAAGATGGGCCTCTTCTTGCAGGAATGTTTTTTGTATCTGGCAGTGGTGGTTTTAAGCTCCCTGTTTTTGGCCTGGGTCCGATGGCGGGAACTTACCCCCCTCCTGATCTTTGGCCTCACCGTTTATCTGGGCCTGGGCCACCTGCGCCACCAGGTGTTTACCTACCTGGTTCTGGGAGTTTACCTGCCCACGGCTATCACCAGCTTTATTGAAGTCTGGCGGGGCGATCCCCGGTGGACGCGCCTTTGGCAACCGTACCTGAAAGGGGCGGGGGTTCTTTTGGGGATTCTCTTCTTTAGTTTTTATACTTATAAGACCCTGGCCGCAGGGCCCTTCAGGTTGAACCTCCCCCCAGTACCGCAAAGTGGGGCCAAGTCCCAGATATATTACCCCCTGGGCGCGGTAAAATACCTCAAAGATAACTATCTCAAGGGCAATCTGCTTACTGAATTCAACTGGGGGGAATATCTCATCTGGGTGCTTTTCCCGGACTGCCGGGTTTCTCTGGACGGCCGTTATGAAACCGTGTATCCTGAAGTGGTGTGCCGGGAATACTTTGATTTTATGAAGGGCCGGGACAACTGGCGGGAGTTTTTGGCCAAATATCCTCCTGATCTGATTTTGCTGGACAGCCGCTCCCGCATCTGTTCCCTTATCCGCCAGGACAAATCCTGGCAGCAGGTATATGCGGATGAGGGTGCGGCGTTGTTTGTGCCGGCCAAGGACCAGGCCGCCGCACCCGGCTTCAAAAGAGCGGCCTCTCCAGCCTCGGGGGGACCATGAAGCAGGTGGGGATTTATTATCACCCTTCTTTTAGCCGGAAAAGTTACATGACCATCGGCAACCGCCTGCGGGACTTTCCTGAGGCCTTGGACGAGTTGCTGAAGCTTCCCAATGTGCGTCTGTTCGAGTGCCCCCGGGCCTCGGAAGAGCTGATTCTTAAAGTACATGCGCCGGATATGCCCCGCCTGGTGGCCCGGGATCCCCTGTGCTCCACGGCCTACGAGTCGGTGGGGGGCGTGGTGGCGGCCATGGAGGCTTTGGCTCGGGGAGAGATGGACCGGGCCTTCTGCTTCATCGGGGCCGGCGGCCACCACGCCGGCTTCCGCCAGTTCTGGGGGGCCTGTTGTTTCAACGACGTGGTCATCGCCCTGACCCACGTTCGGGAAATCAGCTCCTGGCGCCGCTTTGCCATTTACGACACCGACGCCCACCACGGCGACGGCACCCGGCAGTTGGTGCAAAAGGACCATGAGGTCTTGCATGTGTGCTTCTGCGGCGCGGATTACACCTCCCCCGACGGCACCAAAGTGGATGTGGATGTTTATCGTCTGGGCTGGAAGAACGGGGTCAATAAGCTCTATGTGGACAAAGTGCGCCAGGAGCTTCCCCGGATTTCTGCTTTCAAGCCCGACCTCCTTATCTGGTATTATGGCTTTGATACTCACGCCGAGGACTACGGCTCCCTGGGCCTCACTGAGGAGGCCTTTTTTGAGATTTGCGACCTCATGATCTTCGCCTCCCAACAGGCCGGGGTCCCCTTGCAGGTGGTTCTGGGCGGAGGCTCTCTCCCCCACCTGGCCTTTGCCACCATCCCGGAAATCATTCGCCGCCTGGCGACCTATTGATCTTGCCCCATAAGCTTCCGCACTTAACCGCGGTTCCAGGACCTTTGGCTGCATACCCGGGGTAAACCGGCAAGGCCCCGGAAACCTTGTTTCGACTGCGGTCTTTCCTTATAATCAAAAGTAGATATGTTATCTGCCAAACTACATGCCATAGTGGGTCGGTATCAGGAACTGGAGGAGCGCCTGGCTGATCCGGAGATCCTCCGGGTTCCGGAGGAATACCAGAAGCTCGGGCGGGAGCATGCCGAACTCACCCCCCTGGTCCAGGCCTTCCGGCGTTATCAGCAACTGGAAAAGGAGCTGGCCGACAGTCAGGCCCTCCTTAGGGAGGAAACCGACGAGGAGCTCAAGACCCTGGCCCGGGAAGAAGTCCAGTCCCTCAAGGAACAGCTGGCCAAAGTGGAGGAGGAGCTGCGGATCCTTCTCCTCCCCAAGGACCCCAATGACGAGAAAAATGTCCTTCTGGAGATCCGGGCCGGCACCGGGGGGGAGGAGGCCGCCCTGTTTGCCGCCGATCTCTTCCGCATGTACAGCCGACTGGCGGAGCGCCGGGGCTGGAAGCTGGAGGTCCTGAGTCACTCCCCCACCGGCCTTGGAGGCCTCAAGGAGATCATCGCCCTGGTGTCCGGGGACCGGGTTTACAGCCAGCTCAAATATGAAAGCGGCACTCACCGGGTGCAGCGGGTGCCGGTGACCGAGTCCCAGGGGCGCATTCATACTTCCGCTGTCACCGTGGCGGTGCTTCCGGAAGCCGAGGAGGTGGAGGTGCAGATCAACCCCGAGGAGTTGCGCATTGATGTCTTCCGCTCCTCCGGTCCTGGCGGGCAGCACGTCAACACCACGGATTCGGCGGTGCGCATTACCCATTTGCCCACCGGCCTGGTGGTCACCTGTCAAGACGAAAAGTCCCAGCACAAGAACAAGGCCAAGGCTTTAAAGGTGCTTCGGGCCCGTCTTTTGGATCTGAAGCAGCAGGAACAGCAAAAGCAAATCGCCCGGGAGCGCAAAAGTCAGGTGGGCACCGGCGACCGCAGCGAACGCATCCGCACCTACAATTTCCCTCAGGGACGGGTGACGGACCATCGCATCGGCCTCACCCTGTATCGCCTGGAAGAGGTCCTGGACGGCGATTTGGAGGAACTCTTAAGCGCCCTGGCCACCCACTACCGCACCCTGGCCCTTGAGCAGGCCTGAATGAGTGTGCCCTCCACCCCTTTTTGGACCATCCTTAGGGTGCTGCGCTGGACCACCAAGTACTTTCAGGAAAAGGCGGTTTCGGAACCCCGGGCCTCCGCGGAAATTCTCTTGGCCCATGTCTTGGGGCTAAGCCGCCTGGACCTTTATCTCCGACACGACCAACCCCTCACCCCGGATGAACTGGCCCACTACAAGGAACTTATCCGGCGCCGCCGCCGGGGGGAGCCGGTGGCCTACATCACCGGCCACAAAGAATTCTGGTCCCTGGACTTTTTGGTCACCCCCGCCACCCTCATTCCCCGCCCGGAAACCGAAGTGCTGGTGGAAGCGGTGCTGGAGGTCTTCCGAGAAAGGGACCTTAAGCCGCCAATCCCCCCTTATGCTTCTCCACCATCCTTGGCCCTGGACCTGGGCGCGGGCTCGGGGGCCGTGGTGGTGGCCTTGGCCAAGGAGCTCCCGGAATTGACCTGGGTGGCGGTGGACCTCTCGGAGGCGGCCCTGCAGATTGCCCGCCTGAATGCCAGACGGCATCTGGTGGCGGAACGGGTGCATTTCTTCCGGGGAGATCTGCTCACGGGCCTCAAAGCGGCCCCCCGGTTTGCCTTAATCGTGGCCAACCTTCCTTATGTGAGCCAAAGAGAATGGGAGGCCCTCCCCCCGGATATCCGGGACTATGAGCCGCCCGAGGCCCTTTTGGGAGGGCCGGACGGCCTCGCCCTCCTCAGACCCGCGGCCAGCCAGGCCCACCACTATTTATGCCCCGGAGGCTGGCTGGCCCTGGAGGTGGGTGCCGGGCAGGCCGGGGAGGTAAGCGCATTTCTTAAGGACACCGGAGCTTATGATTCCCTTCACACCCTACCAGACTATCAAGGGATTCCCCGGGTGGTGCGGGCCAGACGGCGGGCCAGCCCACCAGGGTGAAGCCTTTCTTTGGGGCAGGTTCTTTTAGCTCAGCACCTCTTCCGGGTGCACAATGCGCCCGGCCACCGCCGCGGCCGCGGTGACCGCCGGGTTGGCCAGATAGACCTTGGAGGTGGGGTGCCCCATGCGGCCGGTGAAATTGCGGTTGGTGGTGGCCACCGCCACTTCTCCGGGAGCCAATATCCCCATATGACCCCCCAGGCACGGACCGCAGGTGGGGGGGCTGATGACCGCCCCGGCCTCCAGAAAGATCCGGAGCAGTCCTTCCTCCAGGGCCTGGCGGTAAATGAGGGGAGTGGCCGGGATGACAATGAGACGCACGCCGGCGGCCACTTTCCGGCCTTGCAGCACCCGGGCGGCCAGACGCAGGTCCTCCAGCCGGCCGTTGGTGCAGGAGCCGATGACCGCCTGGTCGATGGTCACCTGTCCCACCTCCCTTACCGGCACCACATTTTCCGGGGAGGGGGGCGCTGCCACTACAGGTGAGAGTTTGCTGACATCATAGGTTTTTTCAAAGACATAGGCAGCTTCCGGATCGCTGTCGTACACCTTAAAGGGGCGCTGGGCCCGTTCCCGGACATACGCCAGGGTGGTGTCGTCCGGGGCCATGATGCCGTTTTTGGCTCCGGCCTCCACCGCCATGTTGGCCATGGAGAAGCGCTCGGACATATTAAGGGCGGCAATGGCGGCGCCGGTAAATTCCATGGCCAGATACCGCGCGCCGTCCACCCCGATGTCCCCAATGGTGTGAAGAATCAGGTCCTTGCCGGTGACCCAGGGGGGGCAGGTGCCGTTATACACGAAACGGGCGCTCTCCGGCACCTTGAACCAGCATTCCCCGGTGATCATGGCCGCGGCCAAATCCGTGGAGCCCACCCCGGTGGCAAAGGCCCCCAAGGCGCCGTAAGTGCAGGTATGACTGTCCGCGCCGATGATGAGGTCCCCGGGGACTACAATACCTTTCTCTGGAAGCAGGGCGTGCTCCACCCCCATGTCGCCCCCCTCATAAAAATGCGTGAGATTCTGCTCCCGGGCGAACTGCCGCAGGGTCTGGCACTGAATGGCCGAGGGGATGTCCTTGTTGGGGGCAAAATGGTCCGCCACCAGGACCACCCGTTCCCGGTCAAAAACCTTTTTGGCGCCGGACTCCCGGAACTCCTTGATGGCGAGGGGCGCGGTGATATCGTTGCCCAACGCAATATCCACTTTGGCCAGGATCAGCTCCCCGGGCTCTACAGAGTCACGACCGCAATGGGCCGCCAAGATCTTCTGGGTGATGGTCTGTGCTTTGGCCATGAATTTCTCCCTGATTCTGCAAAATAGGGCCAGGGGGCGCGGACCCTGGCCCCTTTCTTAATTCCTAAGGCAACGATTTCAGAGTTATTTCACAACTCCTCCGGCTTCCCGAGCTTCGGCCCCATCTCTTTGGCAAACTTCAGGCGATTTAAGCCGTTCAGGTAGGCCCGGGCGCTGGCCGTGACGATGTCCGGGTCCACTCCCTGGCCGGTGACCACAAAGCCGTCCTCCTCCAACCGCACGGACACCTCCCCCAGGGCCTCGGTACCGCCGGTGATGGAGGATACCGAAAACTTCAGAAGTTTGCATTTGGACTGGGCCAAGGTGGTGATGGCCTTGTAGGTGGCGTCAATGGGGCCGTCCCCGAAGGAGGAGGTGGTTTTAAGTTCACTCCCCACCCTTAGCTTCACCGTGGCGTTGGGCTTCACCATGGTGCCGGTTAAGACCACCAGCTCTTCCAGACGGAAATGTTCCGGTACCGACTTGTAGATGACCTCGGTCTCGATGAGACTCACCAAATCCTCGTCAAAGACGGTTTTTTTTCGATCGGCCAAGTCTTTGAAACGGGCGAAGACCCGGTTCAACTCCTCATCCCCCAGATAATAGCCCATTTCCTGGAGTTTGTTGCGGAAGGCGTTGCGCCCCGAGAGTTTCCCCAATACCAGGCTGGACTTTTTCAGGCCCACGGTGGCTGGGGTCATGATCTCATAAGTGCTGGCCTCCTTGAGCACCCCGTCCTGGTGGATGCCGGACTCATGGGCAAAGGCGTTGGCCCCCACGATGGCCTTGTTGGGCTGCACCACCACCCCGGTGAGTTTACTCACCAGCCGGCTGGTGGGGCAGATATACTGGGTGACGATGTCCGTGTAGTAATCGAACAAGTCCTTTCGGGTGGCCAGGGCCATGACCACCTCCTCCAAAGAGGCGTTGCCGGCCCGCTCGCCGATACCGTTGATGGTGCACTCCACCTGGCGGGCTCCATTCAGGATGGCGGCCAGGGAGTTGGCCACCGCCAGCCCCAGGTCGTTATGGCAGTGCACCGAGATGACGGCCTTGTGGATATTGGGAACATGGTCCACCAGGTATTTGATTTTGGCCCCGAACTCGTGGGGGATGGTGTAGCCTACGGTGTCGGGGAAATTAACGGTGGTGGCTCCGGCGTCAATCACCGCCTCAAAGACCCGGGCCACATAGGCGAGGTCGCTGCGGCCGGCGTCCATGGCGGAAAATTCCACATTGCTGCAGTACTTTTTGGCATGTTTGACCGCAGCCACGGCCTGCTCCAGGACCTCCTCCCGGCTTTTCTTCAGCTGATATTTCAGGTGGATGTCCGAGGTGGAGATGAAGGTGTGGATGCGGGGTGCAGTGGCCTCTTTGAGGGCCTCCCAGGCTGCATCGATGTCCGGGAGCTGGGCCCGGGCCAGGGCCGCCACCTGACACCCCCGGATCTCCCGGGCCACGGCCCGCACCGCCTCAAAGTCCCCCCGGGAGGAGAAGGGGAACCCGGCCTCAATGACATCCACGTTCAACAGCTCCAACTGCCTGGCAATCTGAAGCTTTTCGTCCACATTGAGACTGGCCCCGGGAGTCTGCTCCCCGTCCCTGAGCGTGGTGTCAAAAATGATGATTTTTTCCGGCATGGTCAGCCACCCCCTTCAGAAAATGCTTTCGGCCCAAGCCCGCCCCAGGGGCACTTCGGCTCAAGCTTTTTATGTATCACCAATTGTGGGGAAAGGAAAAGAAAAACCGGCGCCTGCTGACCTAGCAGGCCAGACGCCGGGCCAACAAGAAAAGTTGCAGGAGGCCCTGGGAGGAAAAGGTGGTGAATCTAGCCCACATGATAACGAAACCTTTGACAGGTTTATCTCCCATTTTCCCGGAAACTGCAAGCTTTTTTTAAAAGGCCGCTTCTAACCAGGTAGATAGAGATTACGGACTGCTGGGTTTGGGGGCGGGGGTTTCCTCCTCGACCTTCTCGGCGCGCCGCTTCTCCCGCATGTACATATAGGTGCTCAAAGGGCCAGAGAGCATATAGACCAGCATGAGGGGGAAGCCCATAAGCTCTGGGGCGGTGGCCACCGCCACGAATAGGAGCACCGCGGCCACCAGGGTCTGGAAGGGGTGGCGTTTGAAAAGCTCCACCTTTTTAAAGCTGAAATACTTGAGGTTGCTTACCATAAGAAAAGAAAGCACATAAATCATCACCAGGATAAAAACCTGACGCTGGGGAGCCCACTCCCCGATCTGATAATAAAACCCGATGGCAGTGGCGATAACCATGGCCGCCGCGGGAATGGGGAAACCGTTGAAATAACGGGGATCCATGGATCCGGACTGCACATTGAAGCGGGCCAGGCGCAGGGCCCCGCATACCACATAGAGGAACGCCGCCACCCAGCCGAACTGCTTGAAAGGCTTGAGGGCCCAAAGATAAACCAAAACTCCCGGGGCCACCCCGAAGGCCACCAGGTCCGTCAAAGAATCATACTGCACCCCGAAACTTGAGGTGCTCTGAGTCATGCGGGCGATCCGGCCGTCCAGGCCGTCCAGGATGAGGGAGACAAAAATGGCCCAGGCCGCGGCCAAGAAACGTCCATCAATGGCGGCCACAATGGCAAAAAAACCGGCAAACAGACTGGCGGTAGTAATCAGGTTGGGGAGCAGATAAACCCCCCGGAACTTACGCCGATCCTTCTTTTTCCGTCTCCGCCGAAAAGTCATGGGGTACTCCTCTAAGGTGGGGGAAGCAGAGAGGAGGAAGCGCCCCTAAGCCAGTCCCCGGACCTTTTTCATCTCATTCCCATCTGGCCACTATGCTGCTGCCGGCTTTGACCCGATCGCCCGGTTTCACCATTATAGCACATTCCGGAGGAAGGTAGAGGTCCACCCGTGAGCCGAAGCAGATCATCCCGAAAGGGGCCCCTTTGGGGAGGACATCCCCCGGGCGCACCACGGGGATGATGCGCCGGGCCAGAAGGCCGGCAATCTGCACTGCCAGGACCCGGTGGCCTTCTTCAGTTTCCCACAGGCTGGCAAGCTGCTCGTTCACCCGCGCCGCCTCCCCCCGCTGGGCGGCCAGATAACGTCCCGGGCGGTGAATAAGCTCCACTACCCGGCCAGCCACCGGGGCGCGGTTTACGTGCACGTCAAAGACGTTCATAAAAATGGCCAGCCGACGGGCCGGGCTTTTAAGAACCTCTGATTCCACCACCTCGTCCACCAGAATCACCTTGCCGTCGGCCGGGGCCACAATGGCATCGGGATCTTCTGGTATAGCCCGGGTGGGGTTCCGGAAGAAATTCACCAAAAAGACAGTGGCCGCCAAGGCGAGCAGCGCCACAAGCGGCCAGTCAAGAAGCCAGCCGGCCAGGGTCACTCCGCCGGTGGCCCCGATAAGGGGGTAACCCGGAAGGGCAATGGGACCCCGGCCCAAAGTGGAAAATGACGACATGGCGTGAATGTTATCGGACTTATCCCCCGTGGGTTTGCCGGCAACTAGAGAGGCGCCGGAATTTACTTCCTTTGAAGCCAGCTCATCATGCCCCGAAGCTTTTTGCCCACCTCCTCGATGGGGTGTTGGGCCTCCAGGCGCCTAAGGGCGTTGAACACCGGGCGTCCCGCCTGATTTTCCAGGATCCACTCCCGGGCGAACTCGCCGGACTGCACCTCCCTTAAGATCTGGCGCATCTCCTCCCGGGTCTCTTCAGTGATGATGCGCTTGCCCCGGGTGTAGTCGCCGTATTCCGCGGTGTCACTCACCGAATAGCGCATGAAGCTGATGCCGCCCTGGTAGAACAAATCCACTATGAGTTTGAGTTCATGGAGACATTCAAAGTAGGCGATCTCCGGGGCGTAGCCGGCCTCCACCAGGGTGTCGAAGCCGGCCTTCACCAGTTCGCTGACCCCGCCGCAGAGCACACACTGTTCCCCGAAAAGGTCGGTTTCGGTCTCCTCCCGGAAGGTGGTTTCCAACACCCCGGCCCGGGTGGCGCCGATGCCTTTGGCGTAGGCCAGGGCCGTCTTGAGGGCGTTCCCCGAGGCGTCCTGGTGCACCGCCACCAGGGCCGGCACCCCGGCCCCCTTTTCGTATTCGCTCCGCACCAGGTGTCCCGGCCCTTTGGGGGCCACCATGACCACGTCAATTTGGGGGTCGGGCACGATCTGGCCGAAATGGATATTGAAGCCGTGGGAGAAAAGCAGGGTTTTCCCCGGAGTCATGTGGGGTTTGAGATCGTGTTCGTAGAGCCGGGCCTGCACATGGTCCTGGGTGAGGATCTGCACCACCTGGGCCTGGGCCGCGGCCTCGGCGGCGCTTACCGGCGTAAAGCCATACATCAGGGCCGCTTCGTAATTGGCCGTGCCCGGCACCTCCGCCACCACCACCTCCACCCCGGAATCCCTGAGGTTCAGGGCCTGAGCGTGACCCTGGGAGCCGAAACCGATGATGGCCACCTTTTTCCCTTTCAGCACCCCTAAATCCGCGTCCGCATCGTAGTAAATCTTGACTGCCATAGAGGCTCCTTTCCCGAAAATCAGGTTTTGGGGTTATCCACGAGCGAACCTAAGAAAACCTCGGCTGCCGTTTCAGAAATGCAAAATCCTGTCCGCCTTTTTCACCTGGTCGTAGAGAAACTTCATATTGCCCAGCTTCACATAATCATCGGCCTCCACCCCGTGGAGGGCCATGCACTTGCCTCAGCCGTAAAGCAGACCCTCACTCAGGGCAAAGAGTTTCGCCTGCTCCGCTATGGGAAATCGGGAACTGTCTCCGGTATAGAGGTCGGTGGCCGGACCATTTAAAAAAATTGTCACCTCTTCCCCCTCATTGAGGAGGAAATTGCCGAACCGCAGGGCGTTCCACTTGATTTCCGGGTCCGGATTGGAAAGCACGATGAGAACCCGCATAAAAATCTCCTACCTGGCTCTTTCTCAATCCTTCTTGGCCCGCTGGATGGCCAGAGAGCCGGAGCGCACAATATCCAGAATGCCATGACCCTTGAGCAGGCCCAGCACCGCCTGCAGCTTCTCGTGGGTGCCGGTGATCTCTAAGGTGTAAGTGGTGGGAGAGACATCCACCACCCGACAGCGGAAAATATCAGCAATTCTCAGGACCTCGGCCCGGGACTTGTCCTCGGCCTTCACGGTCACCAGGGCCATCTCCCGCTCCACATGGTCCAGTTCGCTCAAGTCCACCACCTTTACGGTGTTGATGAGTTTCCGGAGCTGCTTGATGATCTGCTCAATGATCTGCTCATCGCCGCTGGTCACCAGGGTGATGCGGCTAACCTCCGGGTCCATGGTCTCGGCCACACACAGAGACTCAATGTTAAAGCCCCGGCCGGAAAACAGGCCGGTGACCCGGGAAAGCACCCCGGGAATATTGTCCACCCACACAGAAATGGTATGGCGGCGGTTGGTTTTCTGAACAGGCATGGGTGTCCTCCTTTAGGCCAACAGCATTTCGTGGGTGGCTTTGCCGGGGGGCACCATGGGCATGACGCATTCTTCCCGGTCCACTACAAAGTCCATGACCACCGGCCGCTTAATCTCCATGGCTTTGCGGATCACCGGCTCCACCTCCTCCGGCTTGGTGGCTCTAAGGCCCACCGCCCCGAAGGCTTCGGCCAGCTTGACAAAGTCCGGCTGGGCGGAGAGGTCCGTCTGACTGTAGCGCCGTTCATACATTAGCTGCTGCCACTGCCGCACCATGCCCAGGTAGGCGTTGTTAAGAATGGCGATCTTCACCGGCAGGTTGTTTTCCACCACCGTGGTGAGTTCCTGAATGTTCATCAGGATGCTGCCGTCTCCGGCAATGTCAATGACGGTAGCGTCAGGTTTGGCCACCTGCACCCCCATGGCCGCGGGAAAACCATAGCCCATGGCCCCCAATCCTCCGGAGGTCATGAAATGGCGGGCTTCCTTGAATTTAAAGAACTGGGCGGCCCACATCTGGTTCTGGCCCACCTCGGTGGTGATGTAGGCGTCCCCGCCGGTAATCTCCCAGAGTTTCTCCACCACGAACTGGGGCTTGATGACATCCTTGGATTTCTTGTATTTCAGCGGATGTTTTCTGTCCCACTCCTTGATGCGGGCCAGCCACTCCTGGCGCTCCTGGGCCCAGTCCCGGGGAGGGAGTTTCTGAATCAGGTTGTTGAGCTGGTGCAGGGCGTTTTTGCAATCCCCCACTATGGGAATGTGCACCACCACATTTTTGCTGATGGAGCTCGGGTCAATGTCAATGTGAATGATTTTGGCATTAGGGGCGAAGGCATCCAGGCGCCCGGTGACCCGGTCGTCGAAGCGGGCTCCGATGGCGATGAGGACATCGGAGTTGGCCACTGCCATGTTGGCACAGTAGGTGCCGTGCATGCCCAGCATCCCCATCCACAAGGGGTGAATCCCCGGAAAGCCCCCCAGTCCCATTAGGGTGCTGGTCACCGGAATCTGCAGGGCCTCAGCGAACTTGAGGAGTTCCTGGGAGGCATTGGCATGGATGATGCCGCCCCCGGTGTAAAGCACCGGCTGCTTGGCCTCCAGGATCAGGTCCAGGGCCCGTTTCACCTGCCGGGGATTGGCCTGGATGGTGGGGTTGTAACTCTTGATCTTGATTTCTGTGGGGAATTCCGGGACGATGCTGGCCTGCTGGATGTTTTTGGGGAGATCCACCAGCACCGGGCCAGGGCGTCCGGACCGGGCGATATAAAAGGCCTCATGAATGGTGCGGGCCAGCTGCCGGATGTCCGTCACCAGGTAATTGTGTTTGGTGCAGGGCCGGGTGATCCCCACAATGTCCACTTCCTGGAAGGCGTCATTGCCGATGAGATGGGTGGGCACCTGACCGGTGAACACCACAATGGGGATGGAGTCCATATAGGCCGAGGCAATGCCGGTCACGGTGTTGGTGGCTCCGGGACCGGAGGTGACCAGGGCCACCCCCACCTTGTCGGAGGCCCGGGCGTAGCCGTCCGCGGCGTGCACCGCCGCCTGCTCATGGCGCACCAGATAGTGTTTGATCTCCGGGGTGCGGGTGAGTTCGTCATAGATATCGATGACAGCTCCTCCGGGATACCCGAAGATATGCTTGACTCCCTCCCGTTTCAGACATTCCAGGATGATTTGGGCACCGGTCATCTTCATGAGGCGGATTCCTTCTGCCGGTATTTTTCCAGGATCTGCTCGATTTTGTCCCGGCCGGCCAGTTTTAGTTTCTGGAGCCGCTTGCGCTCCAGGCTCTCCTCGGCGGTGAGATAGGGCCGACGGTTGAACTCCTCCAGGCGCCGTTCAAATTCCCAATGTTCCTCCATGTAACGTTTTAACTCGGGATCCCGGTCAATCCACGCCTGGATCAAGGCCAAATCCCGTTCTTCCATACCGCCCCCTTGAGGTGTTTTTTCTCTAATATAACGGGATATTTAAAGAAAAAAAGGCGGTTTGTCAATGCTTGTTGCCCTTAAGCCCGGGAGGTCATTCCTTGTTCAGAAGCTTCTCCCAGGGGCAGTCCTTACTTTAAAACCCCGGGCCTGATAAAAAAAGCGGCCCGCGGGCCGCCTCAGGTTCATTAGCCCGCAGCTTCCCCACTCACAATACTACACCTACCAGGAAAAAGGGGAGCTTCACAGCAAAAACCCGGCTGTGCATGAGAAAACCAAGACCTGCAAACGACGCACGATTTTTCATATATTACGACCGTCTGACAAACAAGGGTATGACCGGCTGTAATTTTCCCTGAGTGTAAATTATGATGCCCGGAACCGATCAATTAGTCAAATGAAAACTGGCGGAGGGAAAAACTTTTGGTGCCCCGCAGGGGAAACCGGGAGACCGGATGGGGGGCGGGCTATTGGGCATGTTTTTCGTAATAGAAAGGGTCATCCCAGCTGGTAGGATAGGACTCCCCACCCCAACGGCCCGGGCCCGGGGTTGTGCCGGTGGCACAGCCCGCCAGGGCCAAAAGAAGCAAAAGCAGGAGAACTCGGCGAAAGCTCATGTCAGGTTGGCTTTAGTTAGGGGTTTATATAGTGAAACAGTCTGGTGGGGCTGCCACCCCCACATGCCGCCCCTTCCCAAAATCAGCCAGGGCGGGCCGACAGCAGATTTTCCGGTCCTCAGACTGTTACTGCTTTTCTGGTAATCATTTTTTTGGAGGATGCAAGAGGGCCAACTTGGTTTTTCCTCTGCGGGATGTTTAATTTTGATTCGGGATCTGAAGTTCTTTAAAGAAAAGCAAATCTACCGGCGGCAGATCTCTTTGGGCCCGGGAAAACCCCGGAAAATTCAGATCAAGGTGCCATGGCCGTAGGCTTAAGGCCGACCTCGCTATCCGCCCCCAGAAGTTGGGGCAGTTTCGCTTTTTTACTTTCCGGGAGCAACTCGGCATTTACCCGGCCGAATAGCAACACCCGGGTCCAGGCCCTGGTGGGAACTCCGTCGTCATCCACAAAGCCGTAAATCTGGAGGCGTTCGTTTTCCATAACCCGGTTTTCGATCTCCACCATGACCTTAAGGCCCTCCGGGCTCCGCTCTCCCACCCGCAGGACAATCTCCTCGGGTTTGGGGTAGGGGATGCCTTTCAGCTTCAGGCATTTCCCCTTGAGGCTCATCGGGTCTCCGTCCAGACGGCGGTTGTAGAAAAACGACAGCGGGTCCTGAAAGGGCTCGGTAAAGGTGGTTTCCCACCGCTTCTTCAGGGTCCCGTCTTTTTTTAGGGTCCAGAGCTCCACTTTTTTCTGATCGTAGTCGAAGCGGTACTCCTTTAAGGTCTTCCGGCGGCGATTTTGGGAAGCCTCCCGATACACCAACGGGAGCAATTTCCCGTTGGCATAAATCATCTCCGTGGAGAGGCTGCCCTGCCAGTTGCCGCTGAGAACCGCCAGAAATCCCTGGGTGGTTCCCGACATTTCCGCCTGGTAGCGACCGGGGGCCAGCTCCCTAAGCACCACCCGGGTTTTGACCGCGTCCGGCCACATCCAGATATTAACCCGGTAGCGCAGTTCCTCCAATACTTTTCCCTTCCCGGTTTCGGTGGGGGAAAGGCGATCTTCAGCCATTGACAGGTTTTGGCTGCCCAAAACCAAAAGTCCCAGTGCCACTGCCAGCCGAATCAGTCTGAGGCCATGGCCCCTGAAGCAGGCCGCTCCTCTAGGGGATTTTTCAAACTTTGTTTTTCCCCCAGATATTTGCCAAAACCCGGATTGTCTGGAAAAGCCGGTTACGTGGCCCATATAAAAATTTTTAACCTGCCCTGGGGTTGGTCAGGTCAGCGCTTCCAATTTCCCTCGGGCTTATCCGGTATTCCCATTTCAGATTCCTGGGAGTTAGACCCAAAACCCTCGGGAACCGTTAATCCTCCTCTGAAGGCCCTTCCACTTCCCGGGCCTGGCGCCACTCCCAGAGAAACCTTCTGGCCTTGGGAGCGTCCTCCTTGGAGACGAGAAGTTGAACCCCCCGGATCACCTGAAGGACAGGATAGGCCCCGCCGGCATCATCGGCCAGGATATACGCCGGAATCCCTTCAGCCTCAAGCAAACCGGCGGCCAGCTCGGCTTCCAGGCGGCTGGGGAATCTTTCCACCAACACTTTGTCATCCCGGAACATTCAACTCTTCCGATTCTGTTTCCCGACCCGGTTTTTTCCCGGCCCGGTAGCGGAGGAAAATACCGCGTCCGAAGCCTTTTCGGGGGGTGCCCCCCACACCCCGGTATAGAAGCGCTCCCGCCACCATTCCTCGGCATCCTGGGGCGTCTCCTGGTCCACCAGGCAAAAACGGTAGTTTTCCAGAAAATCTTTAAGACGCTGGTAGGCCTCGTTTACCAGCTGCATCCGGGCTCGAAATTCCGCCTCCCGGCCTTCCGGGGCCCGGTCCGGGTGCCAGTGTCGGGCGGCCCGGCGATAGGCCTGGATAATTTCCTGGCGGGTGGCCTTTTCCCCCAAGCCCAGAAGCTCCCGGGCCTCTTTCAAAGTAAGGCTGCTTGGCATTCTCTTTCCCTTAAATAATTATAAGAATAAGTTCCCTTTTTTGCCAAAAATTTCGGCTATCCGGTAACTACCCCTCCTTCCCCTTATCCGGCATGAATCCCCTAACTTCCCCGGTTTGCCCGAGCTGTCCACCTTGTTTTCCCTGAGGGAAAATGCTAAGGTAAAGTTATTTCAGAAAAAGGCGGACTTAACCCATGGATTCTGACAAGCATGTGGTACTCACCGCCACCGAAGTGGAGCGCACCCTGGACCGGCTCACCGAGGAAGTCCTGGCCCGGCATCAGAACCTGGACCACCTGGTGGTGGTGGGCGTCCGCACCGGCGGGGCCTATCTGGCCCATCGTCTGGCCCATCGCCTCAGCCGCCGCAGCCAACGGGACATCCGGGTGGGGGTTTTGGACATCACCCTGTACCGGGACGACTGGACCCGCATCAGCCACAAGCCCCTGGTGGGGAAAACGGAATTGCCCGGCTCCATTGACGACCAGGAGGTGCTTTTGGTGGATGATGTGCTCTTCACCGGCAGGACCGTCCGAGCCGCGCTGGATGCCCTCATGGATTACGGCCGTCCCAGCCGGATTGAGCTTCTGGTGCTGGTGGACCGGGGGGGTCGGGAACTCCCCATCCGTCCGGATTATGTCGGTCTGATCCTCAACCTGTCGCCCCCCCAGCGGGTGAATGTTTACCTGGCGGAGATGGGGGGAGTGGACGAAGTGGCCATCGAAGGAGGTCCTCCAAACCGCTCATGAAGGACCGTAAAAAGAAGACCCGCCGGGAAGCGGAAGGTCTGAAGACTTTGTCTCCGGAAGACCAGGCTCTCCTTAAGGAGCAACTGTCCCGCCTTAAAGCTGCTTTGGCCACGGAGGGGGATCCTGAGGCTCTCAAGGCCCTGGTGACTACCCGCCCCGGGGATTTGCCCTGGGACCTTCACCTGATGGAGGAGCTGGCCCGCATCCCCCATGCCGCCATGCCCGCCCTTATTTCAGCCCTTTTTACCGCAAGCCCGGATAAGCCCAGGCGCAAGGCCATGAAGCGAGCCTTGCACACCCTAAGGACCCGGGGGGTGCCGGTGCCTCCGGACCTCATTCCCCGGGAAGAGCCGGGGCTTCTTGCCCCAGCCCCAACCCCGGCATTTGTCGCCCATCTCTCCCCGGTGTTTACTGAGGGAGAACGGTATATCATCCTGGAAAGCTCCCGGGAGGTTCTAAAGGGCAACTTTCTTTTGGTCAGACTGAACGATCGCACCGGGCTCAGGGAATGCCACCTATTGATTCTCTCCCGGAAACAGCGGCAGGAAGTCTGGGAGGAGTTCCGAAAGGACGGCCTCGGGGACTGGGTCCAGTGTCCTCCGGCCTATGCCCTGAGACTCCTGGAAGAAGCTTTGGCCCTGACTCCCCCTGGGGAGCCCGCCCGGGAAGAATTTCTTCCCCTGCGTGAGATTCTTTGGCGCCACCTGGGGCGGCCGGATGAAGCTCCCACTTTGGAGTCCCTTTTGCCTCTGTCACCCTTTGAGGAAAGCCCACCCTCACCCGAAGAGGTGAGACGAGTGGCCGCCAGCCAGCCGCTTCTGGCCCTCCTCCCCCGCTTGGCGGACCTTGACCCGTGGCTGGACAAGCTGGAGGAAATTCAGCGAAGTCCCCTGATCCTGACAGAGCACCAGCAGCAGCAACGGCAGACCGGGGTGTTTATAGCCGCGGCCCAGGCCTTTTATCCCCCTGAGACCCGGTCCCTTTGGGCCCGGCGCTTTCTGGAAATGGCTTATTTCTTTCACCTTATGGGAAAATCCGAGGAATCCCGGGTCCTTAGAAGGGCGGCCCAGGATTTGCGTTCCGGAGACACCACCCCTTTAACCGGCGAGAACTGGTTTCTCCTGGAATTGACCCGCCGGGCCCTTAGTCTGGCGTGGGAACTCAGAAAAGGGCGGGAACTAGAAGCCCCAAGCTCCCTCCTGCTGGCACCGCCCAGCACCCCCTTGATCATCGGGAGATGAGCATGCTCGCCACCTTGGAAATCAAGACCACCGGCAAAACCGAACTGGTGGACCTGACCGCCCAAATCCAACAGGCGGTGGGGGAAAGTGGCGTTCTTGAGGGCCTGTGTCAGGTCTATGTCCCCCACACCACCGCAGGGGTCACTATCAATGAAAACGCCGACCCCAGCGTGGCGGCCGATATACTCATGGTGCTGAACCGTCTTATCAGCGACCGGGAGCCCTACCGGCATCTGGAGGGCAATTCCCCGGCCCATATCAAGGCCTCCTTAGTGGGCCCCCAGGTTCTTGTCCCCATAAGCCGGGGACGCCTGCTTCTGGGGACTTGGCAGGGCATCTTTTTCTGCGAATTCGACGGCCCCCGGCACCGGCGGGTTCATGTCAAGGTGATTGCCACCTGATGGGGAGCTCCCAGGAATATTTTGCTAAAGTCCGGTTGAATGACATCCCCCTCAGGGATTATCTCCGGGGCCAGGTTCCCTTGCGGGACCGCTATGTTCTCAAAGAATTCCTGAATTATGTGCACATAAAAAAAGGCCTTCTCGAACCCTACTCCCCTTCTTATCCATTGGTGGAAGCCCGGGAACTTCTCCCTTCTTTTGAGAAGAATTTTGCCGAATATCCGCATCTCCCCAACTTCAGCCTGGTGGCCTTCAACCGCCCCCTGTCCTATCAGGATGAAATCTTCCAGTTTGACCTGTTGCATCCAGCCAAAGAGGGGAAACGGAAAGGAGTGCGGGATAATCTGGAAAAGATCGCCCCCCACCTGCCTCGGGATCTCAGGGTCCAGTTCCGCCAACGGTTTGCCTTACGGGATGTGACGGATCTGGGACTTTATGAGGAGCTTCTGGAATTTCTCTTCCACATGGACCGGGCCCAGGTGATCGCCCTGGACGATGAGGGGGTTTTCAGACTGCTCGGGGTATATGCCTCCTTTCCTTCAGATCTGGATACCGAGATCAAGACCCTGGGTGCCCAAATGGGCCGTTTCCGGGCCCGGGATCACACCACTTATGAACGGGAGCGGGATTTCGTCTATCAGTTCCTCATGGAGCTCTACGGTTTTCCCATAGCCGCGGAACGGCGCACCTCTGCCGCCTTGTTTGCCCGCAAACTGAGCCGCCTCAAGGAGCAATACCTTATCAAGGTGCTGGGGTCCTCAGACCGCACCATCACCAGCCTTTGCGGCTTTGAGCGGAAAAGGTTTCCTTTGGTGGAGAAAGTGGCCTTGATCGCCTTGCCCCCGGCTTTGGCGGAATCCCACCCTCATCTTAAGGACCAGGGCTTTTATGTGGATGCAAACCGCCGGGTGGTCATCTTTCACGTGGTGTACCAGCAACACAAATACAACCCCCTCAATGTTTTAGAGGATCGGGCTCTATCGGTGGTTTCCCAGGAAATCATGCACCCCTACCACGGGGGGCGGGACGCCAGCCTTAACGTCCTCAAGGACACCCGCCGAACCCTGAAGGAGCTCACCGACATCGTCCGGGGGGAATATCTGGGCTCCATCATCTACCAGCGCTCCGACCTCATCAAGGCCCCTAAAACCCACGAAGAACGTCTCAAATTCCTGTCCGCCTGGCTGGCTAAAAATCAGCGCCGACTGGCCACCTACAGCCAGGAATCCTTTGAAGCGGCCAAAAAGATCCTGAACAGTTATTTATTAAATAAAGACTACAAGGAGGCCTTTGCCAAACATCCGGAGCTGCACCGGGAAGCCCTCCGACAGATGGTGTTTTTGACCCAGGCACACCAGCTCCAGAATCTGGAAAAGCTCACCCAGAAGGAAATAGAGCGCCGGCGTCTGGGCCCCTATCAGCGTCTGGCCCAGGCCGTGGCCTTTATCGAAGAAAAAAAAGAGGAGCTTCCCTATTTCTATCCCACGCTTTTTAAAAAATTTCTGGATTTGTGGGAAAAGCTCTTGGATTACCCTTACTTCCGCCGGCTTCGGGACCAGACCACCCCACCCTCCCTGCCCTATCGCCACCGGGTCTGGCAACTTCTGATCCTGGGCCAGAGGTTGGTGCGGGAACTGGAGAAACAGCACCGCCAGATCCAGGAAGAAGCCAGCCGGGGGGTGCCCCTGCCCCTGTTGCTCCCTGTTCCTCCGACCTCCAAAAGGGAACGCTCATCCTGACTTCGATGATTGAGGAATTTGCCCGAACGGTATGAGGAATCAAACAAGGCATCCGAATCATTAACCCATAAGAGGGCTGGGATATACCGGGGGAACAGGTTTAAACCTAACCGGAGGTTTCAGCCGGTGGCGGCGATCTCCTCCAGACTGCGACCCGTCAGGGCGGAGAGCGGCTCTTCCCGGAGAAGGTCCCGGCCCGGGTCGGCTGCTTCATCATCGGCTTTCACCAGCAGCCAGGCCTCGTCCGGGGCTTTTTTGAAGCGGGTCAGGGCAAAGCCGCCCTTCAGTTTCCGGCCCTGCAGCCATACCTTGAGGTGTCCATGCTCCACGGCCTCCCCCAGGGGCACTGGCTTGCCCTTTTTCTCCGTGAGGTTTTCAAAGGTACCATAGTCCCAGACCATGACGGTGCCGGCACCGTATTCCCCTTCGGGGATAACCCCTTCGAAATCAGCATATTCCAGAGGGTGGTCTTCGGTGGGCACCGCCAGGCGTTTGTCCTTGGGGTCCATGGAAGGCCCTTTGGGCACCGCCCAGGACTTGAGGACGCCGTCCACTTCCAGCCGGAAGTCATAATGCAGAGTGCGGGCGGCATGCTTTTGGATGACAAAAATGGGGGGCTTCCCTGCCGGCCGGCGGCCGCCACCGGCAGGTTCCGGCGTTCGGCAGAATTGTCGTTTTTCCCGATAAGCGCGAAGTGGATCCTCTTCAGTCATCACTCAGTCCTCCTCTACCCCTTGGCTTAAGTCAGCCAGGCGGCCTCTAACGGGACAGTGAAAACCTGCATCTCCTGGGGGCCTACTGAACCCGGCCACTTAAAGGGGCTGAAAGATGGTCTCCCCCCGTGTCCCCTTCGGCGAAGATCCAGACTTTTCCTTTTAAGCCTTCCAGGCCGCCAGTGTTCCCCGATATTAAAAATTTAGTATGTTTTAATTAAATTTAAATTGACTTTAATTAAATATAACTTTAATCTGAAGATGTTTTTATTATGATCAGATAGAGGAGGTGTCCCCCCAAAGCGTCCCCCACAACTTGGCCCACCGCTATAGAAGCCTTCCTGGTTAACCGGTAAATGAAGAGGTGATCCAACATTCCGGTATCAGGACAAAAGGAGCCCCATCATCCCTTTTTTTCCCCACCCCAGAATCCAAGGAGGGATTTACGCCATGCAGAAAAGGTTAGTGACAAAGGCAGGATTTGTGCCCCCCTTTGTATTGGAGTCCTTAGCCGCGGCTGGCGTGGACGAGGCCCGCATTTCCATTAATGACAGCACCAAAATCCGGGAAAGACGGAGTGAAAAGATCATCGACACCGCCTTCTGGGCCGTCCCCACCCCGGCCCCCACGGCTGCTGCAGCCCGGCAGGTCTTTGACTGTGAAACCAAATGGCAGCAGCGAGTAAAGCTGGTACGGGGGGAAGGGGACCCCGCCCATACCGACGCGGTGGTCAATAAGGTTTACGATTTTGCCGGGGTGGTCAAGGATTATTTCAAAACCAAATTTCAGCGCAATTCCATTGATAATCTCGGCATGAACCTGATTCTTAATATACACTACGGGGTGAAATACATGAACGCCTTCTGGGACGGGGATGAAATGACCTTCGGCGACGGAGACGGCAAAATCTTTGTCAATTTCGCCAACTCCCTGGATGTCATAGCCCACGAACTGGCCCATGGCATCACCCAGTTTACCTGCAATCTGGAGTACTACAGTCAATCCGGAGCCTTAAATGAACACTTTTCCGATGTATTTGGCACAGCTGTGACCCAGTATTTTCTGGGGCAGGACGCCCACACGGCTGACTGGCTTATCGGCGACGAGATCATGGGGCCTGATTTATATGGAGAGGCCTTACGCTCCATGCGGGCCCCGGGCACCGCTTACGATAATCCGCTTCTGGGCAAGGATCCCCAGCCGGATCACATGGACCGTTATTACACCGGACCAGCAGACAACCAGGGGGTGCACATCAACAGCGGCATCCCCAACAAGGCCTTTTATCTCACCGCGATGGAAATCGGCACTCAGGAGGCCGCCCTGATTTGGTACACGGCTCTTGGCAAGCTGTGGCGCACCGCCAAGTTCAACGATGCGGTCAATGTCATTGTGGAGTCCACCCGCATTCTGGTACGGGATAATAAGATTCCCCTTGGAGCCACCCAGAAGGTGCGGGCTGCCTTTAAGGCAGTGGGCTTACCCAAATAGCCGCCGAAACCTTTTGCTTTTCCGCCCCCGCGCCCTGCCCGGCCCGGGGGCGCTTCCTTAAGGGTATATATTGCTATGAATATAGATTTTGCCCTAACCGGGGGTTATGCCAGTCTGAACCTGACCCTCCAGGTGGAGACGGAAAATCTGCCGGCGGAGTTGGCGGCCCAAATTGAGGCCAAAGTGGCGGAAGCGGGATTTTTCGAGCTTCTTCCCGAAGCCCTGAAACCTAAAGAGCCCGGGCCGCCGGATGTCCTCACTTACCGGATAAGCATTTCCACTCCAGGGCGGAGCCAGACCGTGGTGGTCAACGACTTGACGGCCCCCGAAGCCTTGCGTCCTTTGCTGGGAATCCTCCAAGACCTGGCCTGGGAGCAGAGACGTCGCGCCAGGTGAAAAGCCACAGCCCCCTCTTGACAGAATTACTTTTTTGGCTATATTATTGAAAATTTTCTTCAGAAAGGGGGCTGATTGCCATGCGCTGTGAAAGCATCAAACCCGGAGTGGAGTGCACCTTCATGACCAAAAAAGGCTGCACCTTCAACGGTGGCCGCTGTAATCCGGTAGTGGAGGCCTGTGAGGGGTGTGACCGGATCCTGGAAGTCCCGGAGGGCCGTTTTTGCGGAGTCTTTCCGGAACCCGCGGTCAAGTGGCGGCGGGGAACCTGCCACCTGGCCACCCATTTCAAAGGCAACGGCAAAGGAAACCAGGACCATCAGAAGATCAATCCTCTCAAGGCTTCCAAGCGCTCGGCTCGCCGGGGCTAGTTTCGTTGAAGGGCAGCGCGGCTGCCGAATCATGTGGCCGGCCGCGCTTTCTTCCTCCCCCGCCTCCCTATTTTCCTAGTCTTGCCAAGGCATCTTTAATCCGGCTCACCCCGGTGGCAATACGCTCCCGGGAGGTGGCGAAGCTCAAGCGGATGCACCGGTCTTCCCCGAATTCCGCGCCCGGCACCGCGGCCACCTGGGCCTCCTCCAGGAGATACTCCGCCAGGGCCTGGGAATGGCTCTGCCCCGGTCTTGGCTGGATGCGGTCGTAATAGGCAGATAGATTTGGAAAAATATAAAAGGCCCCACCCGGTTTGGGGGTGGTCACTCCCGGAATGGCCAGAAGGCGCTGATAGATGTCATCCCGGCGCCAGGCGAATTCCGCCACCATGCGGGCCACCGCGTCCTGCGGGCCATTCAGGGCTTCCACCCCGGCCTTTTGGGCGATGGAGTTGGGGTTGCTGGTGCTCTGGCTCTGGAGATTGACCGCCGCCTGAATGGCCTCCTCCGGTCCGGCCACATAACCGATACGCCAACCTGTCATGGCATAGGTCTTGGAAAGCCCGTTCAGCACAAAGGTACGCGCTTTGAGCTCCGGGGAGAGCATGGCCAGGTTCACAAAGGCGGCCCCGTCAAACAGGATACGGTCATAAATGTCATCGGATACCACCAGAAGATTGTGGGAGAGAATCACCTCCCCCAGGGCCTCCAGCTCTTTCCTGTTGTATACCATGCCGGTGGGGTTGGAGGGACTGTTCAGAATAATGCCTTTGGTCCTGGGGGTCAGATGCTCTTTCAGCTCCTCCGCAGTCAGCTTGAAGCCGTTTTCCTCCCTGGTGGGAATGATCACCGGGGTGGCCTCCGCCAGCATCAGCATGGGAGGATAGGACACCCAGTAGGGTGCCGGCACCACCACCTCGTCACCCCGGTCGAAAATTACCTGGAAAAGGTTGTACAAGGCGTGCTTACCCCCGCAGGAGACCATGATCTCACTGGGACGATAGGACAAACCATAATTTTCCTGGAAATTCCGGATGATGGCCTCTTTGAACTCCAGGATGCCGCCCACCGGGGTGTAGCGGGTGAAGCCCTCCTTTATGGCCCGGATGGCCGCCTGCCGGATGTTTTCGGGGGTGTCGAAGTCAGGCTCCCCCACGCCGAAATTCACCACATCCACCCCCTGGGCCTTCAGCTGGTTGGCCTTGGCGTTCAAAGCCAAAGTGGCTGAGGGCGGAATCTGCCGAATACGTCGCGCCAATTCCAATTTAGCTTTCTCCTTAGTTCAATCAATCAGGGGCCCTGCCCCCCCTGGAAAAATGTTCCCCCCTTTAACCCTTCTGGCGGTTTTAGGTCTCCTGAAGCAAAAAGGGGTCCGGGACTTTTAAAGTTTGTCGATTTATGGTTTTGATAAATATCGGACAATATGATAGTTGTCAACTCTGGGAGGTGGGCCGGTGAAGTATGTGGCCATCATCAGCAAAAAACACAAGCCCGCGGCCTGGAACGCCGGCCAGTCCCTGCAAAAGTGGCTGGCCCAGCAGGGGGTCAGGGCCATTCACCTGGAAAATGAGCCAGAACCCCACGTGGTCCCCCTGCCTCCCGGGATTGAAGGCCTTGTGGTCATGGGGGGCGACGGCACCCTCCTCAGCGTAGCCCGGCATTACGGCCATCTGGGGGTCCCTATCCTCGGGGTGAATGTGGGGGGTCTGGGCTTCCTTACGGAAGTTTCCCTGAGCGAACTTTATCCCTCCATGGAACAGGTGCTGGCCGGCAACTTCCGGGTGGAGGAGCGCATGATGCTTAAGGCCCGGCTCTGCCGGAAGGGGGAGGTCTGTTGGGAGGAACGGGTACTGAACGACGCGGTCATCAACAAAGGGGCCCTGGCTCGCATTGTGGAGCTCACCACCTGGATTGACCGGGAATATCTTACCACCTATCGGGCGGACGGTCTGATTGTCTCCACCCCCACCGGATCCACGGCCTACACCCTGTCCGCCGGAGGTCCCATTGTCTATCCCACCCTGAGGCACATCATCCTGCTCCCCATCTGCCCCTTCACTCTGAGTAACCGCCCCATTATTCTGCCGGACACCATCACCGTGGGGGTCACCTTTGCGGAAGAGGTGCAGGACGCCTACCTTACCATCGACGGTCAGGTGGGCCAGGCTTTGCAGTCCGACGACCGCGTGGAGGTTAGTGCCGCCCCCCAGAACCTGAAACTCATCGTACCCCACCACCGCAGCTATTTTGAGATTCTGCGCACCAAACTGGGCTGGGGGGAGATGACCGGACCCAACAGCCTTGCCAATGAAAAATGAGATTTTGTTGATATCATTTAAAAATCTCACCTTGGCAGCCCTCAGAAAAGCAGAACCATTTCTTTTCCTAGCCGGCTCTGCCCCGGGCAACCGGGGTGGCGGGCAAGTCCGGGGGGCTGGTACCCTTTACCAAACGGCCATTTTCAGACAAAAAGCCTAATCAGGAGAAACCTATGGCCGATCCGGTTCAGGAATTTGCCATCTGGCGCTGGCGACAGCAAAAAGTGTCCCAGGTGCGGGACCTGGTGGTGGTGGAGGAACCCCTGGAAATCCGCCTGTCCGGCGAACCTTTTCAGGTGCTCCTGCGACTGCCGGGCCTGGAAAAGGAGCTGGCTCTGGGATTTCTTTTCACCGAGGGTCTCATCAAGGGCCTGGACGAAGTGGTCTCTTTGCACTTTTGCGGCAGCGGCACCGACCCTCTCCTCCCTCCCAACGTGGTGGACATCAGACTCAAAGACCCGGCCCGGCAACGCCAGAACCGCCGCCATCTGGAGGTAGCCTATTCCTCCTGCGGTCTGTGCGCCAAGGAGGCGGTGGCGGAGATCCGCCGCTGGGTGCCTTCCGTGACCAGCCCCCTCACCCTTGCCCCGGAAACGCTACTTGGGCTAATGGCCCGCCTGGAGGAGAACCAAAAGGTTTATCAGGCCACCGGGGGCACTCACGCCGTGGCCCTGGCCAGCCCCGACGGAAACACCTTCATCTTTGCCGAGGACATCGGCCGCCACAACGCCCTGGACAAGGTCATCGGCCGGGGTCTTTGGGAGCGGCGGGACTTCGGACAACTGGTGGCGCTTTTGAGCGGCCGGGCCAGCTTCGAGATGGTTCTCAAGACAGCCCGGGCCGGAATCCCTTTACTGGCAGCGGTTTCGGCCCCCACCACCATGGCGGTGGAGCTTGCCCGGGAAGTGCATCTCACCCTGGCTGGCTTTACCCGGGGCGAAAGGCTTAATATCTATACCCACCCCCAGCGACTGGGGATTGAGTGACCTTTCCCCGCCAAGATCCGGAAGCCTCAGACAAAAAAGGCCGGTTGTCAGAAAAACCGGCCTTTTTTCTCGTTTTTTTTTGCCACTTAGCAGGAAATTAGGGTCTCACGGCCTCACTCTGGCCTTCCTTCACTCCGCCTGGTTAATGGCCGTCAGGACCCAGGGGTGGTTGCCCACCGGCCGGGTGAAGGTCCAGTATTCCTCGAACTTCACCGGCTCGGTCTTGCTTCCCGAAACAATCTCCCCGGTCTTTTCGTCAATGGTATAATCCAGTAGATTGGCGTAAATCCGCACCGTGATGAAGTCCTGGCCAGCCTCCTGCCAGGCCTCGGTGATATTCACTTCCCGGACGGCGATATTCTCCAGCCGGTTGATGTGGCCTTCGGCCCGCATCTTGGCGGCGTCTTCCTGCAACAGGCGAAACATCTCATCTGTGAGCAGGTGTTTTACGGAAGACATGTCCCGGTCGGCCCAGGCCCCCTGGATCTTAAAGAAATTGTCCATCACCTGGTCCCGGAACCGGTCTTCGGTGAAAAAGGGGTCCAGCTGCTGGATATGGGCCAGACCCGTCTCCAGGTCCCGCTCGGCCTCGGACACGGGGGAGGGCTGCTCATAATAGGGTGGCTGCAGGCCCCCCGTGACAGCGCGGCTCTCATAGGCCCCTTGGGCCAGGGCTGCCTCTTCCCGGCGCTTCCGGATGATATAGTAAACCAACAGGCCGATGCCGGCCAAAAGGATCAGGTCCAGAAGGCCGGGGCCACCGTAACCCCCGGATTTGGTGTCCGCCAGGGCCGTGGTGGAGCCGCCGAACAGCCAGCGGGCCAGCATGCCTCCCGCCAACCCTCCCAGGATGCCACCCCCAAAGCTGCTCCAGAAACCGCCGGTGGGAGAGGGAGTGGCCATGGCCGGCGGGGGGGTGGTGGGCCGGGAAGGCTGACTCAAGGGAGGCGTCGTGGGACGCACGGTGGACGGGGACGGCGGGGTGTAAGGCCTAACCGGCGCGGCGCTCCGGGAGCCCCGGCTGCCAAAAGACCCCCCTCCGGACAGGCCCCGGCCCGCACGGGCCATGGCTTCGCTGGGCAGAACCCAGCCCAACAACATAATCAGGGCCAAGATCGTCAAATATTTTGCCAAACGACCTTCTTTTTTGAGCATTGCGCATCCTCCCACATCAATTGCCCTTGCCAGGCTTGGTGGAGGTTTCCTCCTCAGACTTTCTGGCCGCCAGCAACTCCAATTCCCGGCAGCACAGGGGGTGACCCAGGTCACAGCCCTTCTTGAAGTCAGCCTTGGCCTTCTCCCGGTCATCCAGGTGGCGCAGGTAAATTTCCCCCCGGGCAAAGTAAAACAGGGCCGTCTGGGGAGAAAGCCTGATAGCCGTACTCATGGCCTCGGCAGCCTCCCTGAAATGGTTCAGGCACAGTTCCGCCATTCCCAGTTTATGGTAGCTCCATGGGTCAGCAGGTGCCAGGGTTATGGCCCGGTTCAGGTCCAAAATGGCCTGATAGGCCTGGCCCTCCTGGATAAGGTTCTCCGCCCTTTCCTTCAGGGCCTCGGTGTTGCCGGGATCAAGGGCCAGGACCTGGCTGAAGGCGGCGATGGCATCCTGACGGCGCTCCATTTCGGCCAGGATTTTCCCCTTGGCCATCATCAAAGAAATATTTTTGGAATTATAGGTAAGACCCATGTCCAGGTCCCTGAGGGCCTCCTCCCCCCGGCCCAGGGCGGCCAGGGACAGGGCCCGGGCCTCCCAGGCTTCCGGGGTGTGGGGGTACTTTTTCAGATAATTTCCCAACAGCTCCACCGCCTTGTCATATTCCTTGGCCTTTTTAGCTGCCAGACCCTGTTCCAGTAAATCCTGGGCCCGGGCAGGGGCCAGGGCTGCCAGGATCATGATCAGCAACGAAAATCCCCAAAGAATCTTTTTCCGCCTAGCCACGCCGTTTCTCCCAAAGCGTACCCCGGGTAAAACCGGGAAAGAACTACCTCCCCGGGCCTCCGGCCTCAGGGAGCCATCCCCCTGCCTCTCCGTAAAACAAAAGGTCATTCGCCTCCGGGGCAAATGACCTCCTGTGATTTGGTGACTTTTAGTTCCACTTAGTAAATCCGCATGGCTCTGAGGCGCGCCACCCGTTCCTCAATGGGAGGATGAGTGCTGAACCAGCTGGCAATGCCGCCTCCGGCCAAGGGATTGACGATATACAAGGGCTCGGTGGCCGGGTTGGCCTGCATGGGTGCCGCCTGCACCCCATAAGCCAGTTTCTCCAGGGCCCGGGCCAAAGGTTCGGGGTTGTGGCACAACTGCGCCCCGGTTTCGTCGGCAATGTATTCCCGGGAACGGGAGATGGCCATCTGGATCAGCATGGCCGCGATAGGCGCCAGGATGATCATGAGCAGCATGCCCACGGCCCCGAGGACCCCACCGCCCTCATCATCGTCCCGGGACAGGCCCCCCAGATAGGGACCATAATAGGCCAGATAGGTGATAGCCGCAGCCAGGGTGGCGGCCACCGACTGAATCAGAATGTCCCGGTTCTTGATGTGCCCGATTTCATGAGCCAGGACTCCCTTGAGCTCCCCGGGAGTTAGAAGACGCAAAATCCCGGTGGTTACCGCCACCGCCCCGTGGGCCGGGTTGCGTCCGGTCGCGAAGGCGTTGGGGTTGTCTTGTTCAATAATGTAAACCCGGGGCTTGGGAATCCCCGCGGCATAACTTAATTCCGCCACCATGCGATGGAGCTCCGGCGCCTCGGCCTCGGTCACTTCCTGGGCCCCGGACATGCTGAGAACAATCTTGTCCGAAAACCAATAGCTGAAAAAGTTCATGGCCACGGCAAAGATGAGGGCTATCTGCATGCCGCTCTTGCCGCCGATGAGCCGGCCCAGGAGCACCAGAAAAACGGTGAGCCCGGCCAACAGCATAAAGGTTTTTACCCGATTGTCCATAATTGGGTTCCCTCAGGAAGGGGGGTAATTCACCTGCCTTTCTGTCGTCTTTCGCTTCTCCCTCTTGGCTTCACCCTAAAATATAAATAGTCAAGGGGGCGCTTGTCAATCTTATTCGGGGAGCCGCCTTAAGTTTCGGGAACTTTAAGATACAGGAAATACTCTTGATTGCCCTTAGGCCCCTTCAGGGGGGAAGGGAAGCTGTCGCTGACTCGCAGGCCCAAGTGCCTAGCGCAGTCCGCCACCTTTTGCACCGCCTCCTGTTGCAGGGCCGGGTCCCGCACCACCCCGCCCTTCCCCACCCTGCCTTTCCCCACCTCAAACTGGGGTTTCACCAGGGCCAGGATCTCACCACCGGGCCGGAGAAATTCCAGGATCTTGGAGAGAACCAGAGTCAGGGAGATAAAAGATAGGTCCAGGGTGACCAGGTCCACTGCTTCCGGAATGGCCTCCCGGGGCATGGTCCTGAGATTGGTGCGCTCCAGCACCACCACCCTGGGGTCGTGCCGCAGGGCCGGGTCGAGCTGGCCGTAGCCCACATCCACGGCGTACACCCGAGCCGCGCCCCCAAGGAGCAGAACTTGCGTAAAGCCACCGGTGGAAGCCCCCGCATCAAGGCAGACCTTTCCCTGGAGATTTACGCCGAAATGCTCCAGAGCCGCGGCCAGCTTCTCGCCCCCCCGGCTGACATAAGGGGTCGCGGGCGCCAAGACCTCCACCGTCGCGCCCTCGGGCACCAAGGCGCCGGCCTTGGTCACCAGCATGCCGTCCACCCGTACCCGCCCCGCCAGAATGAGGGCCTGGGCCTTGGCACGGCTTTCTGCCAAACCGCGTGCCAGTAGCAAGTGGTCCAGACGGGATTTTCGGGGTTTTTTTCCCTCGTTCCCTGATTTACGGTCCAAAAGACTCGGATAAAAAGGCAGGCTGAGCCTGTGCCCTTTCTAAATTTTGGCCCTATGGCGTCTCAAATGTGTCATGGAGGCCAAGTTTTGCGAAATTAAAGAGGTCGCCCTGGATAAAATTTAACTTTATTCCTTATCCAATGGTAAAGGTTGCCACCCTCCATATTCCCAGGGAAGAATCAAATTTTAAGACCAATATTCCTCACTTAAAACTACCCCAGACCACCTTCTTGGGCTGGGCCGGTTGTTCCAGGAGTGCCAGGGCGCCCTTGAGGATGCCGGCGGCGTCCAGGCCGTACTTCTGGCGCAGGATGGCGGGCGCGCCGTGCTCCACGAAGAGGTCGGGGATGGCCAGGCGCTTCACCGGCACCATGAGGCCCCGGTCCGCCAGAAGTTCCAGCACCGCGCTGCCGAAGCCCCCCATGGCCACATTTTCTTCCACCGTGAGAACCCGCCCCCGGCGGGCCGCCAAAGTCAAGATGAGGTTTTCATCCAGGGGTTTCACAAAGCGGGCGTTCACCACCGTAGCCTGGTAGCCCTCCTTTTCCAGGGCCGCCGCGGCCTCCAGAGAAGGATAAACCGTGGCGCCCAGGGCCAATATGAGGAGATCCTCCCCTTCCCGAAGTACCTCCCCCTTGCCTAAAGGAAGCTTCTTCAAAGTGGGGGAAAAATGCACCCCCACCCCCTGGCCCCGGGGATACCGCAGGGCAATGGGTCCGGAGTGGTCAAGGGCGGTGTACAGCATGTGCCGGAGTTCGTCTTCGTCTTTGGGGGCCATGAGCACCATGTTGGGGAGATGGCGCAGATAGGATAGATCAAATAGCCCCTGGTGCGTTTCCCCGTCCTCCCCCACGATGCCCCCCCGATCCAAGGCAAAAACCACCGGCAGGTTCTGGAGACACACATCATGAAGCACCTGGTCGTAGGCCCGCTGCAGGAAGGTGGAGTAAATGGCGACCACCGGACGCAGGCCTTCCAGGGCCAGACCGGCGGCGAAGGTTACCGCGTGCTGTTCGCAGATGCCCACATCAAAGAAGCGATCCGGGAACTTACTGCGGAACTCCACCAATCCGGTGCCATCCGGCATGGCCGCAGTGATGGCCACAATGCGCCTGTCCTCCTGGGCCAAACGCACCAGAGTGTCCCCGAACACTTCCGTATAGGTGGGGATTTCGCTCACACTTTTCTTGGCCACCCCAGTGTCGGGATCGAACTTTCCCAGTCCATGGAAGCCGGTGGGGTCCGATTCCGCCGGCAGATAACCCTTGCCTTTGGTGGTGAGCACATGCACCAGCACCGGCCCCTCCAGGTTCTTCACATTCTGAAAGGTTTCTATGAGATGGTCCAGACGATGGCCCTTGATGGGCCCGATGTAGTTGAACTTCAAGGCCTCAAAGAGCATGCCCGGGGTGAAAAAGCCTTTTATGGCCTCCTCGCTTTTGCGGGCCCAGGCCAACAGGTCCTCGCCGATGCCGGGAAAGGACTTAAGCAGATATTCCACCTGTCTTTTCAGAAAAACCATGGTGCGACCGGTGAGCTTGCGGCTTAGAAAGGACGACAGGGCTCCCACGTTGGGAGCGATGGACATGCCGTTGTCGTTAAGAACCACTATGAGGTTCTTGTGTAGCTCTCCGGCGTTGTTAATGCCTTCGAAGGCAAGACCCGCGGTGAGGGCGCCGTCGCCGATGACCGCCAGGACATGGCCCCGCTCCCTTTTGAGACAGCGGGCGCAGGCCATGCCCAGGGCGGCGGACACGGAGGTGGAGCTGTGGCCGGTGTCAAAGGCGTCATACGGGCTCTCGGCCCGTTTGGGGAACCCGGAAATCCCCCCGTGCTGCCGCAGGGTGTGGAAGCGCTCCTGGCGTCCGGTCAAGAGCTTGTGGGCATAGGCCTGGTGGCCCACGTCCCAGACAATCTTGTCCCTGGGGGTGTCAAATACATAGTGCAGGGCGATGGTGAGTTCCACCACTCCCAGGCTGGGCGCCAGGTGCCCCCCGGTTTTGGACACGGTGGAGATGATTTTCTCCCGGATCTCCTGGGCCACCTGCGGCAAAAGCTCCGGGGGCAGCTTCTTTAAGTCCTGGGGACTGCTGATGGTGGCCAACAATGGCCGCCGCTCCGTTTTCGCTCGCCGCTCCTGCGGTTCGCTCATGACACCTTCTCCCTTACCGGTTATTTATGGGCGAGGGCCCAAAGCCGTGATTTGGGGACGCCCTCCTGGAAACCTCGAATCCCTTGACCTCAGGTCCGACGCACCAAAAGATAGTGGGCCAGCTCCCTTAAAGGCCAGGCCCTCTCCCCGAAAGGGGAAAGGTCGGCCACCGCGGCCTCCACCAGTTTCCGGGCCCAGGTCTTGGCCTCCTCTATGCCCAAAAGCGCCGGGTAGGTAGCCTTCCGGCGCCTTTCGTCCGCGCCTTTGGTCTTTCCCATCTCGGCGCTGTCTCCTTCGACGTCTAGGATATCATCGGTTATCTGAAATGCCAGACCAAATTTTTCCCCGTAATTGGTAAGGAGGGTCACTTCCTGGCGGCTGCCGCCCCCTACCAGACCGCCGCTTCGCACCGCCGCGGTGAGGAGCGCTCCCGTTTTCATTCGATGAATGAGTTCCAGTTCCTTCAGATTGACCTTGCGGCCCTCGGCCATCAGGTCCAGCATCTGCCCCCCCACCATGCCCATGTAACCGGCGGCGCTCCCGATGAGCTGGATGACTTCCAACAGCACTGACTCCCGGCCGGAAAATTGGGGGGCGGCGTCAGCCAAAATCCGGAAGGCCTCGGTGAGCAACCCGTCCCCCGCCAAAATGGCAGTGGCTTCGTCAAACTGCTTGTGGCAGGTGGGCCGGCCCCGGCGCAGGTCGTCGTCGTCCATGGCCGGGAGGTCATCATGAATCAGGGAGTAGGTGTGGATCATTTCGAGAGCGCAGGCCACCGGCAGGGCCTCGCCTGGGTCACCCCCCACCGCCTCGGCCCCGGCCAGGCACAATATCGGCCGAAGACGCTTACCCCCGGCCATGAGGCTGTAGTGCATGGCCTCCACCACCCGGAAGGCCGGCCCCCGAACCCGGGGGAGGTATGCGGTCAGGGCCCGGTTGATCAAGCCCTGACGCTCCGTGAGATAGGTCTTCAGGTCCATTTTGAGGGTTTCGGTATCCTTTTGCGGTATTCGGCAAAAAAAGTAAATGGAGGCCGCCCTTCAGGGCACGGTCAGTTGAGGGCGCCCCGGGCCCTAAGAGCCCCCCTCCCCTTCTTCCTCCGGAAAGGGTCTGGTGAAAAAGCGCCCGTCTTCGTCTTTTAAGAGCAACTCCACCCGGCGTTCCACTTCGTCCAGCTTGGCGTGACAGAAGCGCACCAACTTCACCCCTTCCTCAAAGGCCTGAACTGCCTCCTCCAGGGTCAGGTTGCCATGCTCCAGGGAGTCCAGGACCTCCTCCAGGCGCTTTAGGGCTTCTTCGAAGCTTATTTGCTGATTCGTATCTTTCTTTGCCATTTTGTTACAATATAGACTCGCTTAGATAGTATGTTCATTATGATACAAAAGATATTCCAATTGCTCTCAAACTTGAATAAACGCAATAAATACTCCTATTCATACTAGAGGCAATCTGCTCATATGTTAATCCTCATTCCCTCATTTGCTTTACCTGATCAATTTCCGCAGACAGCTTTGGGTTTTTAATTTTTTCAGTATTAATATCTACAATTCTCGCGTTGTCCTTCTCACTCTTTTCGGCGCATAAGTTTCAACCAATCGATTTTTTACCAAATATATGTTTTTATTAAATTTATTAGCTATTTCTGGAATGGTCAGGCCGGTTTCCCGAAGGGAAAGCACTAACTCTTTTTCTTCTGATATTTTTGACAAGGCGTCCCTCTTGCTATTCTATTACTTTTAACACTTCACAATCCAATTTACCCTTAGCCAACCGGACCCGGACCTGGCTGCCGGGGGCGGCGGTAGCTGCGTCCCGGATAATGGTGCCTTCGGGTAGCCTGGTGGCCACGGCATAGCCCCGCTGCAGGATGGCCATGGGGTCCAGTTGCCTAAGATGCGTCTCGCCAAAAGCCAGGTGGCGGCGGCGGGCCTCCAGACTCCGGGTCCAGGCCAACCCTAAGCGCGGGGCCATCTCCTCCAGGCGCCGTCGCAGGAAGCCCAGGGTCCGCCAGGGGGAAAGGAGCAGCAGCCGGGAGTGGGCCCCGTCCACGGACTGGCGCCGCACTGCCAGGTGCCGTTTCAGGCGCCGGGCCAGGGAACCGCCCCGCTCATCCACCCTAAGTTTCAGATCCACCAGACGCCGTCCCATGTCGGGGAGACTGCGGGCCACTGCCGCTAAATGCCGGCGTTCCCCTTCCAAATGCCGCCGCCACCCTCGAAACAATGAGGCTCCCAGGCGGATTAACCGGCGCTCCAGCTCAAAGCGGTCGGGCACCACCAGCTCCACCGCGGCGGAGGGAGTGGGGGCCCTGACATCCGCCACAAAATCGGCGATGGTGAAGTCCACTTCGTGGCCCACAGCACAGACCACCGGGACAGGAGAGGCGGCAATGGCCCGGGCCACCACTTCTTCGTTGAAGGGCCACAGGTCCTCCAGGGAGCCGCCGCCCCGGGCCAGGATAATGACCTCCACCCCTGGGTACACCGCCAAGTCGGTGAAGGCCTGCACGATTTCCCCGGCAGCCCCCGGCCCCTGGACCTTGACCGGGTAAATCAGCACCTCCACCCCGGGGAAGCGCTGGCGCTGCAGGCGCAGAAAGTCCCGCACCACCGCGCCGGTGGGGGAGGTGACCAGGGCCAGGCGTCGGGGAAGAAAAGGAAGGGCACGTTTGCGGGCTGGGTCAAAAAGGCCCTCTGCCTTAAGTTTAGCCTTCAGGGCCTCAAAGGCCTGGGCCAAGGCCCCCAGCCCCAGGGGTTCAAGATAGTCCACAATGAGCTGATACTCCCCCCGGGCCTCATACACCGTAAGGCGCCCCCGGCAAAGAAACTGGCGGCCTTCCTCCGGCTTGTAGCGCAAATGCTGGTGGTTTCCCCGGAAGAGCACCGCCCGGAGCTGGGCCATCTCGTCCTTCAAAGTGAAATAGTAGTGGCCCGACACCGGCAGCCGCAGGTTGGAGACCTCACCGCTGACCCAGACCAAGGTGAAGCGGGTCTCCAGGTGCTCCCGGATCTCCCGGGTCAGGCTGGAAACCGTATAAATGGTGGGAAGTTCCGGCTCCATGGGGGTGTTACTCCACTATAACACAAAACCGCCACAGGGATAAAGCCTTCTCTTCCCTAAGACCCCGGCATATCTTCTCGAAAACCAAACAGTTTTAAGACCAGACCTGCCTCCGGCCTAAAAGGTGTTTAAGTTTTTTTAAAAAAGGTCGTTTTATAGTTAACCAAGATTGAAGCCAGGACCACTAAAGATTTGAGAAATCCGGTTGCCGGGGTCAAAGGTCAGGGCCTCCTTATCCGGGCCCCGGGGCAGGACGGCTTTATCCCGGAAAATGGAAGCACCTTCGCGTATAATCCGTTATCTCAGGGACCGCCGGCGCTCCGGCCCGCCCCGGCGGGTGTTTTTTCTTCGCCAGCATTTCTTTCTGGAGGAGGAATGCCTGCGGGCCTTTCGGGTCATGGGCCTGGAAGTGAGGGCCTTTGAAGTGGGAGAATCCTGGGCCGCCGAGACAATCGCCCGGCTTTGTCCCGAACTGGTGGAGTTTTTGCCGGACTTTGTCTTTTGCATCAACCACATCGGCTTTGACAAGTCCGGTTGGCTCACTGGCCTCCTTCGGGAGGCCCGCCTGCCGGCGGCCACCTGGTATGTAGACCATCCGGACTTTATCATCCGGGCCCATCCCGAGAATGTCTCTGATTGGGTGGCGGTCTTTGTGTGGGATAAAAATTATGTGGAAAATCTGCAGAAAATGGGCTTCCCCCTGGTAACCTACCTGCCCTTGGCTGCCGACACCCAGCTGTTCCGCCCCTACCGCCATCCGCCGGTGGACCGTTTCGGCAGACATCCTGCGGCCTTCGTGGGTGGAACCTGGAGCAGCCGGGTCGACCAGCAATTGGCCCGTTATCAAAGGCAGCCCGCCCTCCTGGCCTATATTGAGGCCGCCGCGGTGAACTTTCGCTACAGTCCCCACTATCAGGCCAAAGAGGACCTGGCCGAGGTTTATCCTGGATATAAGGCGTTGCCAGTGGCCGACCAGGTGGACCTGGAAGCCGCCACCTTGTGGCTGGCCTCCAAGTGGGACCGGGTGGAGCGGGTCAGCGCCTTACTTCCGGCGGGACTCAAAGTATTTGGCGATCCAGCCTGGCTCCAGTATCTCCCGGACCCCGAGGCCTACGGCGGTCCCCTCCACTACCACCGGGAGCTCCCCGCCTTCTATCAGTGTGTGGAGGTCAACCTCAATTTCACCAGCCTGCAAATGAAGAACGGCCTGAATCAGCGGGTGTTTGACGTGCCGGCCGCCGGGGCTTTTCTCCTCACCGACCACAAGGAGGCCCTCTTTGAGGTGTTCGGGCCGGAAGAGGTGGTCACCTATCGCAGCCTGGAGGAGGCCCGGGAAAAGCTGGACTTTTACCTCAGGTATCCCGAGACCCGCCGCCGCCTGGCCACCCGGGCCCGGGAACGGGTCTTAAGCCAGCATACCTATGGGCACCGCTTGCAGGTGGTGGTGCAGCAGCTGACCCGGGTCTTTTTCTCTCCGGGGAGTCGATTCCCCCAATCCTTTCCCGGAAACAAGCCGGCATTTGAAAGAGCATTACCCGACAAATAGGGCGAATACTCCTGAACCGCCACACCCAAAACAATTTTCCCGGCCTTACACCACCGCCAGGGCCAGGCAGCCATCCTCCAGGTAACAGGCCCAGGCAGTAACCCAGGCCGACAGGGTTTCCACCTCCAGGGCGAGCCCTTCCCCCAGAGTTTGCTGATATTTCACCTTCATTACCGAGGGTTCCCAGTAGTGAAAACCCACCCCCAGGGCCTTGACCGCAGCCTCCTTGGCGGCCCACAATAGCGCTGCCGCCCTCAAGGTGTCGCCTTGAGAGAAAGTCCAGGCCCACTGCCATTCCTCCGGGAGAAAAACCCGGGAATATGGATAGGGCGGCCTAAACTCTGATATCAAAGCCACATCCAGACCCACCCGGCCCTGAGCCGCGAGGACGCCCCACAGCCATTCCCCTGCCTTACTGAAGGAAACTCCCGGTCCAGGTTTTCCCCCCACAAAAAGGACCGGGCGTCCCAGGGGTTCGGCTTTAAGAACCACGGTGCCCTGTTCCAGGTATTTTCCCTCCTCCGGGGCCATTTTTCTGAGAACCGCTAGGAGGCAGGCAATCAGATCCTCCCGGACCCCGGGCCCATTGGGCATTGCCCCGTAAACCAGGGGGCCCTTGCTCCCCAAGCGGGCCAACCAGCCTGTTTTAATAAGCCCGGACAAGTGCTCCCCCAGCCTCCAACAAGTTTCAAGCCGGACCGTCAGGGTCTGGCTTTGTCCAAAGTACCCCTCTCCTGGCCCCCCACCATCTGAACAAACACGTCCTCCAGGGTGGGCTCGACAGGGTTTAAACTGACCCCTTCCAGGCCTTGGGCCTCCAGAGCCCGGGTCAGGGAGCCTTGGGGCGTTTCGTCATGGTCCATGGTCACCAGCAGTCGATCCCCCCTGACCAGTACCTGCCGGCAACAGGGGTTTTTGTCCAGCACCCGACGGGCGCCTTGCAAATCCAGGGCCTTTACCTCCAGGAGCCGGCCCACATAAGCCCGTTTCAGGTTCAAGGGGGTATCGGCCGCCAACAGCCGCCCCTGGTACAACAGACCCACCCGGTGGGCCCGTTCCGCTTCATCCAGATAAGCGGTGGAAAGAAAAATGGTGATGTTGCTCTTCAGCAACTGGTAAAGCATATGCCAAAACTCCCGGCGGGAAACCGGGTCCACCCCGAAGGTGGGTTCATCCAGGATGAGCAGGCGGGGCCGGTGAATAAGGACACAGATCAAGCCCAGTTTCTGTCTCATTCCCCCGGACAGGTGGGCGACCAAGCGCTCCTGAAAGGGGGCCAGGCCGGAAAACTCCAGAAGCTCAGGAAGCCGTCGGGTCCGGGTCTCCCGGTCCACCAAGTGGAGGTCGGCATAGAAGGTGAGGTTTTCCAGAACCGTCAGGTCATCGTAAAGGCCGAAGCGCTGAGGCAGGTAGCCGATAAAACTCCGCACCCGGTCACCCTGGGTGGCCGGGTTGAAGCCCAAAACCTCTACCCGGCCGGCATCCGGGTCCATCAGTCCCGTCACCAAACGCATTATCGTGGTTTTCCCGGCCCCGTCCGGCCCCACCAGGGCAAAGGCCTCCCCCTGATATACTGTAAGTTCTACCTGATCCACCGCCACCCGGGCGCCAAAGCGCTTGGTAAGCCCCAGAAGCCGGAGAACCTGGTTGGCCGCCTCTTCTGGCACGGGAAGACCTCGGGAGGGTCAGGGACTTTGATGAGCCTTACCCGAAACTTTCCCCCCATTCCTTTTCCTTTGGATTGGCCGGGGAGCGGAGGAAAACCGCTTTTCGGGCAAAAGACCCCGTCCCGGAACCCTGGACTTCTGAGCCCCTTATCAATATAACCTGATTTTCTCTCCGGCTGGGAAAAATTGTCCAGAAGGTCGACAAACCCGAATAACTGGGATAAACTTGGCAATCATCCGGACAACCTGACCCATGAAACGCACTCTGCTACTGAATCCTCCCTCCTTCAAAGACTTTGACGGCGGTGCCGGGTCCCGGTACCAGGCCACCCGGGAGGTGACTTCCTTCTGGTATCCCACCTGGTTGTGCTATCCGGCCGGGCTCATTTCCCCCAGCCGGGTGGTGGACGCCCCTCCGGAAGGCCTGAGCATTGACGAGGTGGCGCGCCTTGCACGGGATTATGACCTGGCGGTGCTCTTCACCACCAGCGCCTCCTTTGCTCATGACCTGGCCACGGTAAGCCGCCTTAAAGAAGAAAATCCCCGTCTCCTGGCCGGCCTGGTGGGCCCCCAGGTAAGCGTCCTGCCGGAGGACACCCTAAAACTTGGACCTCAAGTGGACTTTGTGGCCCGGCGGGAATTCGACTACACCTTACTGGAGGTGGCCCAGGGGCGGCAGTGGGATAAGATCCTGGGCTTAAGTTACCGCAAAAATGGGCGGATCCGTCATAATCCCGACCGCCCGTATATTGAGGACCTAGACGCCCTGCCCTTTGTCAGCGAAATTTATTACCGGGATCTTCACATCGAAAAATATCAAATCCCCTATCTCCGCTATCCCTATATATCGCTGTACACTGGCCGGGGCTGCCCTCATCATTGTGTTTATTGTCTTTGGCCCCAGACCTTCACCGGACGGCGCTACCGGGTGCGCAGCGTGGAAAATGTGGCGGCGGAGGTCCGCCGGGCCCTGGAGCTCTTTCCCCAGGCAGCGGAAATCTTCTTTGACGACGACACCTTTACTGCGGACGGCAAGCGGGCCCAGGCCCTGGCCCAGGCCCTGGCCCCCCTTAAGTGTACCTGGTCCGCCACTGCCCGGGTCAACACCGCCTACGAGACCCTCAAGGCCATGAAAGAAGGGGGCCTTCGCCTTCTGGTGGTGGGCTTTGAGACCGGCGATCCCCAGGTCCTAAAGAATATCAAGAAAGGGGCCACTCTGGAGATGGCCCGCCGCTTCATGCGCTGGTGCCGGGAATTGGGCATCATGGTGCATGGCACCTTCATGGTGGGGCTCCCAGGGGAGACCCGGGCCTCCTTGGAGGCCTCCATGCGCTTCGCCTGCGAATTGGACCCGGACACCATCCAGGTCTCCCTGGCCACCCCTTATCCTGGAACCGAATTCTATGATTTCTGTCGGGAAAAGGGCTATCTGGCGGACGATTCCTTGGTCCAGGGCCATACCGGCTACCAGCAGTGCGTGGTGGAGTATCCAGCCTTGGCTGCCCGGGAGATTTTTAAGGCGGTGCCCCGCTTTTACCGACGCTTCTACTTCCGCCCCCGGACCATGGCCCGGATGGCCTGGTCCATGGTAAAAGACCCGCAGGAACGCCGGCGGCTTTTGCAGGAAGGCCGGGAATTTCTCACCTTCCTGTTCCGCCGGCGCCAAACCCCGAAGGAGACCTCGGCTACGGGTCCCGGCTGCGTATGACCCTGAGGGAAGTGGTCCGCCTGGCCTTACAGGGGGGGCCTGGCGTCTGCCAGGTGGCGGTGACCAATGTGTGCAACGCCCATTGCCGGTTTTGCAGTTTTCCCCAGGTGCCCCCGGCTTCCCGACGTATGGCGGACACCCACCGCCTACTCCAAGGTCTGGCCGCCACTAAACGCCGAGGCATCCATTATCTCATCTTCACCGGCGGGGAGCCTCTTCTCTATCCTGACCTGTTGACCATTCTCGCGGTTTGTCAAGATCTGGCCCTCAAAACGCTTCTGGTCACCAACGGCGCCCTTCTCAGCCCTCAGCTCATCCAAGATCTCAAAAAGGTGGGCCTGGATAGCTTGATAATTTCCATTGATGCAGCCAACCCCGAAATCCACGACCGTCACCGGGGTCTGCCGGGCCTCACCTCTCATCTGACTGAAATATTGCCTGTGATTCACCGGACGGGCCTCAAGACGGTGGCCTCGGTGACTTTAAGCCGGCTCCTTGAGGATCTGGACGCCCTCATCGATTTTCTGAAAAATCTGGGTTTCACTCGGGTGACCTTTTCCTATCCCCTGACCCAGCTGGATTCCTCTTACCTGGGGTTCGCGCCCCATACTCTGGTGGACTTCGCCCCTGCCGAACTGGATCAGCTGTTGGCGGAAATCCTCTCCCTCAAGAACCGCTCCCCCCTGATCATCCTGAATCCCCGGTTGGCCTTAGAGGACGCCCGCCGCCAGCTTCAGGGACGCCCTGGCCGCTTTCCCTGTCTCGCCGGTTATAAATACTTTTATGCCGACTGGAATCTGGAAGTTTACCGCTGCCACTTTCTGCCGGATACCCTGGGGCCAATGGAGGACATTGACCGCTTCCCCCCCATCCGGGACGGCTGCAAGGCCTGTAATATTGACTGCTATCGGGACCCGAGCGTCTATCAGTTTGCCGCGGTGTCTTTGGCGGATGCCTTGACCGCCTGGAGACAGGGGAAATTCCTTCTGGGCCTCAAGTTCCTGCTTCACCCTTATAATTTCCTCTCTTTGGCCTCCCTTCTGGAAGGGCGCTACTGGGTATAATGGCTTATTCCCAGGCCATCTCGGGTCATATGCCTTCTACGGACCCGCCAGCTTTCCGCCGCCGGGTTATTTTTACCGCCGACGACTTCGGTCTCTCCCCTTTACTGAACCAGGCGGTGGCTTTGGCCTATGGGGCCGGGTTGCTCAGATGCGCCAGCCTCATGGCCGGTGGTCCGGCTGTCGACCAGGCCCTGACACTGAGCCGCCAACTGCCGGGACTTTGCCTGGGGGTGCATCTGACCCTTATTCAGGGACGGGCCGTCCTGCCCCCTCAAGCCTTGCCCCGTTTGGTGGATGCCGCTGGCCGGTTTTCTCAAAATCCGGTGTTGACCGGCTGGCGTTATTTTAACAACCCCAGCCTTTTGCCGGAGATTTCCCGGGAACTCAGGGCCCAGATAGAAACAGTCCTGGAGGCCGGGCTCACCCCCTGGTATCTGAACAGTCACTTGAACCTGCACCTGCATCCCCGCTTGGCTCCCTTGGTGGTGGATCTGGCCCGGGAATATGCCATCCCGGCCCTGCGCCTGGCCCGGGAGGACTGGCGTACCACCCTTTGGTTGGCCCCCCAGGGAAAGTTTCCCAAGATGGCCTTGGGCCTGATTTTCACGGTCCTTTCCCGGCGAACTCGGAGCCTGGCGGTTGCCGCCGGCCTAGTGGTGAACGACCATCTTTTCGGACTAACCCACCACGGCCGTCTCACCGAAGACCATCTGCTGCGACTAATTCCCCAACTCCGCCCCGGCGTCACCGAAATTTTGAGCCACCCGGCTACGGGAGTGGACCCGGTCCTTAAACAAGCCCACCCCGCTTACCTGCGGGAAGGTGAATTCCTGGCCCTGCTCAGCCCTCGTCTGAAGGAGGTTTTGAGAGCCCAGGGTGTGGAGGTGACCAGCTACCGGGACCTGGCGGCGACCGCTCCCCGAGCGGGCGGATCTAATTTTTCCCCTTGACAAGGAATGCCAGATGTTAAAAAATTATGATCGAGCGGGAATAACTCAGTGGTAGAGTGCAACCTTGCCAAGGTTGAAGTCGCGGGTTCGAATCCCGTTTCCCGCTCCATTTTTTTCCCCACCCTAACGCCTGTCCGAGGGGCGGCATAGCCAAGTGGTAAGGCAACGGTCTGCAAAACCGTTATTCACCGGTTCGAATCCGGTTGCCGCCTCCAATGGTTTCTCGGGAAAATCTGAGGCAATCCCCTTCAGTGCCCCTTCCTTTTTCCTGACCTGGGGGGATCGTTTTTAGGCTGATCCGGGTGGTTGGGAGTGGGAAAATTCCTTCCGGTAAGGCACCAGGACCCGTAGGGGTTCTTTCAAGCCCACCGTCTCGGCAAAGCTTTTCAGCCGCTTACGCATCAGGGGGGTGACCTCCTGACCTTTGGTCACCAGCAAAGTATCGGTGAGCGTCCACACATCTTCATCCAGAATCATGCCGTCGGTCAGCTGGAGGAAAGACACCTCCTGGACCAGGTAGCGGGCCTCTATCCAGACGACTGTCTCAAGGGCCGCCAGGATCTCCGGGTCGTACCAGCCCGGGCGTTTCTTGAGCTCCAGGACCGCGGCGTTTTTCCTGACGCCGGCCGCCACCAGGGTATCGAAGTCCAGGACTACTTTAAGAATGCGGCCCCCCAGGGGGATCTGCTCACCGGCCCGGTCGTCCTTGGGATTTCCAGAACCATCGAAGCACTTGCCCTGGTAGGTGATGATTTCCGCCACGCCCTCCAGGCGAGGGATCTGCTTCACTAGGTCTGCAGCGATGAAGGGGTGCATCTCGAAGACCTGGACCTCCTCCGGGTCCAGAAGATGACCGTGGTAAATCTTCTTCAAAGTGATTTCCGGAAGCATGATGCAGCCGATCTGGGAAAGCATGGCTGCAGTTTCCAGCTGCCAGGTGTTCTTCAGTTTAAGGACATAGGCGATTTCCCGGACATAGCGAACGATGCGGGAGGCTCGGCCGAAGGCCTCAGGGTTCAAAAGCGACAGAATCTGGGTCAGCACCTTGATGCTTCCCCTGAGAGTCTGCTCAAGGAGTTCCTTTTCAGCCCGCACCAGGCGGTACTGCACCAGGCCCATCTCCAGGGCCCGGGCCAGGGTGTCCCCGTCGCAGGGCTTGGTCAGAAAACGGAACACATTACCTTCATTAACCGCCTGGATGGCGGCCTCCACCTCGGCGTAGCCGGTGAGCATCATGCGCACGGTGTCCGGGGCCAGCTCCCGCACCCGGGACAGAAACTGGATGCCGTCCATCTTGGGCATGCGCAGGTCCGACACCACCACGGCATAGGGTCCGTTCTGCCGTACTGCCTTGAGCCCCATTTCTGGCCCCTGGGCGGTTTCCACCTGGAAGGCCTTGCGCAGCTGGCGTTGGTAACTGGCCAAAACATTGGGATCATCGTCCACAAAGAGGACCTTCTCATTCATGGTCAGCTTCCTTCTGGAGGAGCTCCCGGCATTTTTCCTGCCAGGAGATAAGCTCCCCGGCCAGGCCCAGGGTCTCCAGATAGGCGGTGTCCACCAGGCTGGTGATCTGAGCCTCCCCTTTGCGACCCCATTGATGCACCAGGCCGTTAGCCACATGCACCGCAGTCAGGGGAGTGAACCCACCGGCGTGGGTGGAGCCGGGTTCATGGTGAAAGGCCACCGCCTCCACGATGGGGTAAGAGAAGCCCCACAGGGAAAAGAGGTAGGCCCCAACCTGGGCGTGGTTCACCTCAAAAACGTTCTGCTCCTCCTCGCACCACAAGGAAGAGCCACTGATTACCGCTTCCACCACCTTCTGATATCTCTTCGGGAAATTGCCCGCCAAAATTAATTTCCCGGCATCATGGAGGACTCCGGCCAGAAAGGCGTCATCCACCACCTCCTGAGGCTGGTGGGCCCAAAGGGCGAGGTTCCGGGCACATACCCCCACCCGCAGGCTGTGGTCCCACAGACCGGCCCCGGAAAATCCGGGTACGCGGCTTAGGTCAAACTGGGCAAATATCTGGATGGACAGAACCAGGGCCCGGATGGTCTCCAGCCCCAAAAGCTCCACCGCGTGGACGGGATTGGCAATATGGCGGGGCTGCCCAAAAAAGGCAGAGTTCACCAGTTGCAGGACCTTGGCGGTCATGCCCACGTCCCGGGAGATGATCTCGCCGATGCGCCGCATGGATGAGGTCTCCGATTTGAGCTCCCGCATAATCTCGAGGTACAAATCCGGAAGGCTGGGCAGGGTCTCCATTCCCCCCACCAACAGGCGCAGGCCCTCATCCCGCAGGACCTCCCGCAATAACACGGTGCGCTTGATGGTGGTCTTCAAAGCGTCGGGGTCGCAGGGCTTGGACAGGTACTGGTGCGCTGAGCGCACCGACTTCAACACCATCTCCTTGTCCGAATGTCCGGAGAGGATGATGCGCACCACTTCCGGGTGCCGCTTTTTCACCTTTTCCAAAAGCTGGGCCCCGTCCATTCCCGGCATGCGCATGTCCGTGATTACCAGGTCAAAGGGTTCCCGGTCCAGGAGTTCCAGGGCTTCCCGCCCTCCAGGGACAAAGGCGGTCTCCCATTCGTGGCGCATTCCGTGAAGCATGCGCCTCAGACCGGCCAGGACATGGGGGTCATCGTCCACAAAGAGGATTTTAAGGGCCATGGATCTGAACCCTCAACTTGCCGGTTTGCCCCGGGGCAGACGGATAATGAAGGTGGTTCCTTTGCCCACCTCGGTCTCAAAGAAAAGGTTGCCCTTATGTCTTTCCACGATCACCGCATGGGCCAGAGACAGGCCCTGGCCGGTGCCCTTGCCCACCTCCTTGGTGGTGAAAAAGGGATCAAATATTCTGGAACGGATATTTTCCGGGATGCCCGGGCCGGTGTCGGCGATGCGGATTTCCACCCAGTCGCCATCGCTTTGGCTGGTGACAGTGATCCGTCCCTTTTCTCCCTTGCCGCGGTCCACCACCTCCCCGATGGCCTGGGCTGCGTTGATAATGAGATTCAGCAATACCTGGTTGATCTCATCCGGGAGGCAGGTCACCAAAGGCAGGTCCGGGTCCAGGCGGGTGACCATCTCGGCCACATATTTCCACTCATTGCGGGCCACGGTGATGGTGTTCACAATGGCCTTGTTAAGGTTCACCGGTCTCTTCTCCTTGGGACCCGGATGGGAAAAGTCCTTCATGGCCCTGACAATCGTGGCCACCCGCTCCACCCCCTCCAGGGTCTGGGCTATAGCCTGAGGGATCTCAGTGCTCAGGTAATCCAGGTCCACCTCCCGGATAAGCCGGGCCACCCGGGCCGCCGGTTCCACTGCCTCCTCCCCTTGTTCCACGGCCTGGCGCAGGCGGTCGTACTCCTGAAGCAGACGGCCGAGGTCCTCGAAGGCCTCCTTCAAAAACCGGGTGTTGTCCCCCACAAACTGGATAGGGGTGTTGATTTCATGAGCAATGCCCGCGGCCAGCTGGCCGATGGCCTCCAGTTTCTGGGCCTGGGCCAACTGGGCCTCAAGGAGACGCCGGTCGGTGATGTCCCGTCCCAGAAGGATGATCCCCAGGAGGCGACCGTCATCCCCCCGTATGGGACTGAAGGTGAGGCCCAGAAACCCCTCCCTGCCGTCCCCCCTCTGATAGCGGAGGTCCTCCACCCTGACAGGTTGGTTGGTCTGGCAGCACTTTTCCAAGCCCGCCTGCACCTTGTCCCACTCCCAGGTAAGGGCGCAATCTTTCAGGGGTTTCCCGGGAGTGGGCGGCTTATTCGGCCAGAGAAGTCGCTCGGCTTCCGGGTTCCAGTGCCAGATGCGGCCCTCCGTGGTCAGACCCAGCATCATGAAGGGAATGGAGGCAAACAGCTGTTCAATCTCCTGGTTGGCCCGGCGCAGTTCCTCCTCTGTCTCCTTGCGCTGGGTGATGTCCAGGATCACCCCCACCAGTCCGCCGACACGGCCATCTGCCTTCGGAAAACTGGCCTTATAGAAGATCACTTCGTGGACCGTGCCGTCTGCCGAGCGGACCCGGCTTTCATAAACCTGCTCCCCCAGACGGCTCAGGAGCTCCCGGTCCATCTCCGCGTATTGTTTGGCCAATTCCGGGGGAGCCACCTCGTAGACCGTCTTGCCCAGAAGTTCCTCCCGGGACCGCCCCAGAAATTTCTCGAAGGCCCGATTGCAGCCCAGGTAGCGACCGGCCGCATCCTTGTAGAAGATAGGACTGGGGATGGTGTCCAGCAGAGTCTCCAGGAAAAGAAACTGTTCTTTCTTGGCCGCCTCCGCCTGTTTTTTGGGGGTTATGTCCCGGATGACATGCACCCCTCCAAGAAACTTTCCGTCATCGGAGCGCAGAGGTGACAGGTAGATCTGAAAATGTGCCCCCCATTTGACCTCAAAGACCTCCAAGGACCTGGGCCGCCGGTCCGCCGCCATCTGGGCAAAGGGGCAGAAAGGCGGAGGCGCCGTAGTGCCATGCACCACCTCATAGCACTTGCAGCCCTGGGCCTTATCCTTGGCCAAGCCCAGTCTTTCGGCCATGGCCCGGTTGAGGTTGAGGATATTCTGGTTCTGGTCCAGGATGCTGATAAGGTCCGGCACCGCGTCAAAGGTGAGCTCCCATTCCTCTTTGGCCCGCAGCAGCTCGGCCTCCACCCGCCGGCGCTCGGCTATCTCCTCCTTTAGATGGCGGTTGGCCTCCTCCACCGCCACCAGGGCCTTTTTTAGATCGCTTAAGTCCCGGCTGATGCAGATGCTCCCCTCCACTTCCTGGTTGTCGTTGCGCAGCAGGCTGATGGAGAGCTCAAAGGGGGCTACGGTGCCGTCTTTTTTCCGCAGGTGGATTCCGTATTGACGCACAAAGCCGTCCCGGCGGAGCTTCTGCAACATTTCTTCCATCTCCTCCGGATAGGCATAGAGCTGGGAAAAATGCAGGTGCCTGATTTCTTCAAAACTGTAGCCCATGAGCTCTTCCGCCTTTTTGTTCCAGCGGATGAAGTAGCCCTGGCGGTTGACGATGCTGATGGCGTCAGCGGACTCCTCCAGCACCTTTTCCAGATAAGCCTTGGTTTTCCTGAGTTCCATTTCTTTGGCGGGTCCAGGACGGCACCATGCGGCCCTCTTCAGGACCTCAGGAGCGGCCGCTGACATTTCGCCCCGGGACACCAGGGCCGGTTTCCTTTCTTTGTTCTTCGGGCTGGGGGGATTTGAAGACCGGCTCATGCTTTTTTCCTTATGGATTTCCCACGGATTTCGGCTCAGGCCCTGGCAGAAACAGGCGGAAACCTAAGCCGGCCTTTGCTACCCAGGCTAAAGGGCCGCGCCGCTTTGCCTCCCAGGGCCTTAAATTTTCTCCGTTTTTTCATCGGCATAACGACGAAAAATCTTCAGAGCCAAATTGGGGTCTATCTTCCCCGGATTCAGGCTTCAGGGGCGGGGAAAATTCTCTGGCTATTGTCTAGAAAACTGGTATGATTTATTTATTCACTATATTTTGTTTAACCAAATAAAAAGGAGGAAAATAATGGAAAGGATGATGTGGGGGCTGGCCGCCCTGTCACTGGCCTTCCTGCTGGCCGGCCCCCTGGCGGCCCAGGGTCAAAGCCAGACCGTATGCCCGGTTCTGGGGGGTAAGGTGGACAAAAAAATCTATGTGGACTATCAGGGCTACCGGGTCTATTTCTGCTGTCCCGGCTGCGATGCGGAGTTCCGCAAGGACCCCGAGAAATATCTCAGGAAAATGCGGGAACAGGGAATAACCCCGGAAAAAAGCCCGGCCGGTTCGGGAAAAACCGGCAAGTGACCCCATGATTGGCAGGGGTGAGGGACAGCTTCTCTTAGCCCTCACTCGCCGATAATCTTAACCAATACCCGTTTGCGCCGGCGGCCGTCGAACTCCCCGTAGAAAATCTGCTCCCATGGTCCCAGGTCCAGGCGGCCGTCGGTGATGGCCACCACCACCTCCCGGCCCATAATCTGGCGTTTCAGGTGGGCGTCGGCGTTGTCCTCCCCGGTGTCGTTGTGACGGTATTGGCTGACGGGGGCATGAGGCGCCAGCTTCTCCAGCCAGGAGGCGTAATCCTGGTGCAGACCCGGTTCGTCGTCGTTGATGAACACGCTGGCGGTGATGTGCATGGCGTTCACCAGCACCAGTCCTTCCTTGACGCCGCTCTGCCGCACGCATTCCTGGACCTGGGGCGTTATATTCCTAAACCCAAGACGCGCCGGGATGTTGAACCAAAGTTCCTGGCGATAGCTCTTCACTTGCAGGCCCCCTCCCGGAAATCTCCCCTTTATTTTGACCAGATTTCCAGGCAAAAGTCCAGTTCCGGTGGCCGCTTTCCCGACTGCCCAAAAGATGCAGGCCGTCCCGGCCGTGGGCCGTTAACGGCGGGCCAGAAACCAGACGCTTTTTTTGGCGGGAAGCCTCCCCTGGTTCCTTCAGCGGGGTTCAGCCTTTTCCGGTCCATCCCTCGGGGGGCGCCGGCCGCCGTGGCCCAGCACTTCAGCCAACAGCTGTTTGAGGCGGGCGGGGTCGGCGGATTTTTCGAGACAGGCCACCACTCCGGCCAGCCGGGTTCCCAGGACCTGGTCCTCCCCGAAAAAGTGCAGGATCATGGGTATCCGGGGTTTGTCTTCCTGAGGGGTTTCCGGGGCAGCTAGGACCTCGAGGAAGGGGATTTCCGGGTCCAGAATTATGAGGTCCGGGGGTGTCCGGCCTTGGAGGAATTCCTGCACCTCCCGGCCGTCTTTGGCCACCAACACCAGATACCCTTCGGCCGTTAGTTCCCGGCGGAGGAAATCCCGGACGTGGCGATTGCGGTCTGCCACCAGAATCTTTTTTGCTCCCTCCACCGACTGCCACCCCTACCGGTTTTCGGGGGCGGAGATTGCAATGTCGGTGCCAGGACCAGAAAGCCTGGGGAAAGGTCCGGCCCTGGCGTGGCTTTGGATCCCGAACCCAGGAAAGGTGTGGCCCAGGATTTCCTGGTTTTTCAACTTATTCCTGTTATTCCTGGTTTTCGGACTTTTTCGTCTCCTTCCCTTCTGATCCTTTGGGTTGCCTTCCCCGGGGTGCCCCCCCGGGGATGCGGCCCAGGGGTTCGGGATTTCCAAGGGGTTTTCCTGTCCAGTTTTTTTACAACCTGTTAAAAATCCCCACAGGACTGCCCCGGCCGGTGTCGGGTCAGCTCACGAATCACCGCTTTTGATGGTGGTCTCCACCCTAAGGTTGTAGCGGTCGATCTTGGCAATCAGGGTTGGACGGGAAATTCCCAGGAGTTTGGCAGCCCGGCTGCGGTTTCCCCCGGTGAGCTCCAGGGCCTCGCTGATGAGCAGGCTGGCGAAACGATCCAGACAGGTGTCGAACAGGTTGGGGCCGCTGCCGCTCCTAAGGGCCTGGCGCACCCAGCGGCGCACCGCCTCATCCCCTTCGGCGGGCGGGGCGGCCAGGGCGGCCCCCTCCTTTCCCAGGGCCTGGGAGATGTCATCCGGTCGAATGGGGTAGCCCCGGCTGAAAATGAGGGCTTTTTGCAGGATATTGGCCAGTTCCCGGACGTTTCCCGGCCAGTGATAGCCTTTCAGCAGGTCTATGGCCTCCCGGGTGAGACCGGGGTTTTCCAGGCCCATTTCCCGGGCGTACCGGGCCAGGAAATAGTCGGCCAGGAGGGGGATGTCCTCCAACCGGGCCCGTAGCGGTGGCAGCCACAGGGTCACCACCTTCAGTCGGAAGTAGAGGTCTTCCCGGAAGCGCTCCGCCGCCAAGGCCGCCTCCAGGTCCCGGTTGGTAGCGGCGATGATGCGCACATCCACCGGTATGGGCTCCCGCCCGCCCAGGCGCTCGATGCTTTTCTCCTGAAGGAGGCGCAGGATCTTGGCCTGAATGGAGAAGGGCATGTCCCCGATCTCGTCCAGAAACACCGTCCCCCCGTGGGCCTGCTCAAACTTGCCCACCCGGCGAGTGTGGGCCCCGGTGAAAGCCCCCTTTTCATAGCCGAAGAGTTCGCTCTCCAACAGGGTCTCCGGGATGGCCACACAGTTGATTACCAGAAAGGGCTTGTGCTTCCTGAGACTGTGCTGGTAGAGGGCCCGGGCCACCAATTCCTTGCCGGTGCCCGATTCTCCCCGGATAAGCACGGTGGCATCGGTGGGGGCCACCCGGCCGATGGCCTTGTACACCTCCTGCATGGGTTTGCTGATGCCGATGAGGGCCTCGGATTCAGTGCCCGGGGTCACATTCATCTCCACCCGAGACCGCATGAACCGGCCGGCCTCCAGGGCCTGGCCGATGAGCACCAGAAGGTCGGGGATGTCGAAGGGCTTCAGCACATAGTCGAAGGCTCCCAGCTTGGTGGCTTCGATGGCGGTTTCCGTGGTGCCGTAGGCCGTCATGATGATAACCGGCAGGCGGGGTTCCAGCTCGTGGAGGTGGCGGAAAGTGTCCAGCCCGCTCATCCCCGGCATGCGCACATCCATGATGACCAGATCGGGCAGGCGTTCCCGGAGCAGGTCCAGGGCGGCCTCACCGCTGGCCGCGGTCCACACCGTGTGGCCCTCTCCGGTCAGGAGCTTTTCAAAACTCTGGCGCAGCTGGGGGTCGTCATCCACTATGAGGATTGTGCCCATAATCCTCATCCCTCAAAGGCAGGGTGATAATGAAGTTGGCCCCCGCCCCCTTCCGGGACTCGAGAGTGATCCAGCCCCCGTGTTCCTGAACGATGCGGCTGGCCAGACTCAGGCCCAGGCCGGTGCCCTCCTCCTTGGTGCTGAAAAAAGGCTGGAAAATCTTATCCCGGATGGAGGGAGGAATGCCCGGGCCCGTGTCGCTTACGCTCACCATCGCCACGGGTCCCACGGAGGCTGCCTGACCCCGGGTCTCCCTTATGGTGATCACGCCCCCGCGCCCCATGGCCTCACAGGCGTTGAGGATCAGGTTTACCAGGACTTCCTGTAACTGTTCCGGGTCGCCCAAGGTCTCTGGCAACCGTCCCTGGCGGTACAGTTCCACCTTCACCCCATAGGACTCCAGGCGTTGTCTCAACAAAGTGAGGGTGCGGTCCACCACCTCCGACAGGCTGAGGCGCTGCATCTTGAGCTTGGGGGGCCGGGAAAACTCCAGGAAATGGCGGACAATGGTGTCAATGTGACGGATCTCCTCGGAAATGACCTCCAGGTCCTCCTTCTGGGTGGGGTTCAAGTCCAGGGTGCGCTGCAGGGAAAACAGGCGCATCTTCACGGAGGTGAGGGGGTTCCTGATGCTGTGGGCCACCCCCGCGGCCAGTTTCCCCACCAGAGCCAGTTTCTCCGTCTGCAGAAGGGTTTCCTGACTGCGGACCAGCTCGCTTTGGGCCTGATCCACATCCTCCATCAGGGTGTGCACCCGTTGGCTCAGGGCCGCCACTTCGTCCCCCACTGGGTTGATTTCCTGCCCGGGGCCGGTTTCTGCGGCTAGGCGGCGGATGGGCTCGAGTACCTGGCGGATCAGCACATACAGCAGAAGCAGGCCCAAGCCCACCACCCCGATGACAGCCGAAAACGCCAGAGTGTTGACAAAGTGCGCCCGGGTCTGGCTTTCGCTGCGGGCCCGGCTGATGGCGTACTCGTGCACCACCCGGTAGCGCTGGCACAGCTCCTGGATGGCCGCAAACTGGCGCCGCAGCTCCTGGTGCGCCCGAGCCCCATCCTCCCGCCTCCCGGCCTGGTAGAGCCCGATGACCCCTTCCCGGAGCAGATAAAATTCCTGGTAGGAGCTGTCTATCTGGCTGAGGATGTCCTGCATGATCTCGTTGCTGTCAAAGTTCCGGGCCTCCTTAAGGGCCTGCTGGAACTTGTCATGGTGCAATCTCAGTTTCTCCAGCCAGTCCGGGTTGCTGTCCAGAAAAAAATAGGTGAGAAAACCCTTCTGCTGCAGGAGGGAATTTTCCAAGGCCGCCGCTGCCCTGAGGGAGGCCAGGTTCTTGTCCACCAGGTTGGCGAACAGAGCGTCCGTCCCCCGGGTGTGCCAGATGGTGATAAGTCCCCCCGCCAGGGTGACCACCACCAGGGCTGCCAGGAGGAGAAAAATCCGGTGTCGGAGGGTGAGTCGGGTCCACATTACCAGTTCACATAACAAATTGAGTTTTCTGGAAAAAACCAGCAACATAACTTTATGTTATTCTTGCCTGACAGGCAAGCGGTAGGTATAATTTCCCCAATTTTCCAACAAGCGGCATCCCGCCTCCGCCGCCATGATCCCCAACCTTTTTGCCACCAGATTCGCCGGATTATGCCTGGTGGGCTTTTTCGCCCGGCTCTCCTATGCCCTGGCCCGAACCCCAGTACTTCCTTTGTTTGCTTACTATTTGGGCGCGGGGCCCGAAGCCATCGGCTTGGTGGTGGGCATCTCCACGGTCACCGGCATTTTTTTCAAAATGCCGGCCGGGGTGCTGGCCGATGTCATAGGCAAGACCCGCACCTTGTTTTTGGGACTGGCCTTTTTTGCCTTGGCCCCCTTCGCTTACCTCTTCGTTACCTCCTATTCGGGCTTGGTGGCGGTGCGGTTCTTCCATGGCTTTGCCACTGCGATATATGGCCCGGTGGCCATGGCGGTGGTGGCGGACCTGGCCCCGGACCGCCGGGCTGAGATGCTCTCCTGGTTTTCCACGGTCACCATCATGGGCAATCTTCTGGGCCCCCCTTTGGGAGGGTTTCTGCTCACCAGGTTGGCAGCTGACGGTCAACCTCACCTGGCCTATTTTCAGATAGTGTATGGCGTGGTGGCAGCCCTGGGACTGCTCTCCTTTTTATTAAGCTTCTTTATTTTGGCTAGCCAGCCGGAGCTGCAGCCGCTTCAGGATGGCCGCACTTTGGCAACAGTTTGGAGCAAATTCCACCAGGGGGTGCGGGAGTTGTTGCTGAATCCGAAAATCTTGGTCACCAGCAATATGGAGGGCGTCCAGAACCTGGCCCTGGGGGCCTTGGAGGCCTTCCTCCCCATTTATGCCGTAACCCTCTGCGGCTTTTCGGCTTTTCAGGCTGGCCTCCTTTGGGGCGTCCAGATGGTCACCACCCTTTTGGCCAAGCCTCTGATGGGCGGGGTCTCTGACCGCCGCGGCCGGCGTCCTCTAATTTTCTGGGGCATGTTTGCCTGCGCCGTGCCCCTGGCCCTCATCCCCTGGTTCCGCCAATACTCCGTCCTTTTGGTATTGGCCGCCGTGTTCGGCTTGGGGGAGGCGGTGGTCACCTCCTCCGCTGCGGCTCTGGTGGCCGACCTCTGCAGGCGGGAGCATTTGGGCGCGGCCATGGGGACCTTCGGCACCATATTCGATGTGGGCCACGCATTAGGTCCTCTTTCGGCAGGCCTTCTCATTGGATTTTGGGGCGGCCGGGACTACCGCTGGCCCTTCGCCCTTATCTCAGGACTTCTGATAATTGCCGCCTTGGCTTTCAGAAAAGTGATGGGGCACCGGGCCTCCTGAAGGCCGCGGCAATTGTGGACCTTGAGGCCCAGTCGCAATCTGATCACTAATTCCGGCTCCCCCACTAAAATGGTGAACCTTGTTTAATCTTGGAGGGCTTCTCTATTGGTTTGCGCTGGAGCCTTTCCATCGCGGAAATCAGGGGCAGGTGGCGGGCAGGGTCAGCGCCCAATGGCAGAATCGGAGCGCATGAGCCCCTAAATTAAGGGAAGCCACTTAAATACCGGCTATTTCAAATTCCGGGTCCCGAAGGGATCGCGTTTTGTTTGCCTAAACTCTTACGGATTCCAGGTGCGCCTGCGGGGCCAGCTCCGAAGCAGCGGTATCTTCCATCAGCTCCCCCCGTTTGGCCCGCCGGGCCACTTCCACCCAAGACTCCCGCAACTGCTTCAGCAGGGTAAGCACCTCCTCCAAGGCCTTTAGGTCCCAGTTGATATTGGCCTTAGTGAGGTGGGCGGTCATGAAATTATAGAGGTGGAAGAGGTTCCGGGCCACCTCGCCCCCAGCCTGGAAGTTGAGGGAGGCGTTCAGCTCGGCGATGATGTCCAGGGCCCGGCCGATAAACAGCCCCTTGCCGGCGGCGTCCTTGGCCTTCATCTTCTCTTTGGCCTGGCCCAGAAAGGCAATGGCGCCGTCGTAGAGCATGACCACCAGTTGAAGCCGGTCCGCGGTGGCCACCTGGGTGGTGAGGTATTGCTGATGTGCCAACTGGTTTTTCATGAGCCCTCATCCTCCTCCTGCTTTCCGGGGCATGGGTTGAAAGAGGCCGTCTTCGGGGACCACCCCCTCTGGCCTTTTAGCGGTTATTACTGGTGGAGTTGAACCCCAGCTTCTGTATCTGTCCAGCCAGGTAATTGGCCTGGTCATTCAATTGGGAAAGTACCTGTTCCAAACGGGAAAACTGTTGGATGAGCCGCTGTCGGTAATTTTCCACCCGCCGCTGCTCAAAACTGATTTTTTCGTCAATGTTTTCCACGATCTCGTTGTAGTTGTCGATGAGGATATTCACCGGTCCGGAGGTGGCGCTCAGAAGGTCGTCCAGCTTTTGCTTGAACTCGCCGTTGACCCCGAGCTTGAGACGGATGGTGCCGGTGTGGGTGCCGTCCGTCAGGTTCACCTTGACTGCCAGGCCGTATTCCGGATAGCCGCTGGCCCCCACCAGGGAATCCCCGTCCACCGTGGCGGCGTGGCCGTTGATGGTGCCGCTCACCAGCACGCCCCCGGAAACCACGGCCTCCACCGCGTAAGTGCCTGGTTGGGTGATGCCGGGAATGGAGCTGTAGTAAGACAGGTTGCCGCTCAAATCGTCACTGACGCCCTGGAAATAGGCGGCAAACAGCTCCGCCACTCCCTGGGGGTCGGTACTCAGGGCCTTGCTGAGTTTGCTTCCATCAATCACCAGTTGTCCAAAGGTGGAGCTGGTTTCGTCGGCGTCGGTGGTGATGCCCACCTGGGCCAGATTTATGTAGGAATCCTGGGGATCAGCAAACCCCGGGGCGTTGCCGCTGGCGATAGCCCCCAGCTGGCTCTTGACAATCTGCACTGCGTAGTTGCCGAACAGCACTCCAGCCTTTCCCGTGTCGGTGTCATATTTTGTCTGTTCCTTGATGTAGGCCAGCACCTCGTTGTATTGGTTCACCAGAGAGGTGACTTTCTCCATCATTGCCGAGGTGTCGTCTCTCACCGTCACCTGGACGTCGCTGGCGGTGGGGGCCAGCAGGGTGAGGGTGACTCCCGGCAGGATGTCCGCGATGGTGTTGTCGGCCCGCTCCAGCCAGCCGTTGGGCGGATAGCCGTCCAGGCGCACCTGGGCGTTCTGGGCCGTCTGGGATTCGGTGAAAGTGGCGCCGGTGAAGTCCACCGTGCCCCCGGAACCGTTCAGGGTGGTGAGGGCGTCGTCCACCGAAATGGTAAAGGCCGCGCCGGTGTCTTTGCCCATGAGCATCAGGCGGTAGCGGTCGGTGGTGTAGGCCTCCCCCATATCCAGCACCATGGCAGTCACCCCCGGGTTGGCCGCGCTTTTGTTGATCAGGTCGGCCAGTCCCGAAAGGGTGGTGCCGTCCGGCACCGTGATGGAAACCGAACTGCCACCGGCGTAATTGAAGGCAAAGACCTGGCTTACGCCGCTTGAATTCACCACCGTGTCGGCTCCCGCCAGGCCCTGGTGCACCTCCACTTCGTTCTGGGCCAACTGGTTAATCAAGATCTGGTGCGTGCCGGAGGAGGCGCCGCTACCCGCCGTGGCCGTGAGCACCTGGGTATTGCTCACCATGGCGCTTTTGGTCTGGAACTTGCTGGAGGTGTTCATGCCTCCCGCCAGACTTCTCAAGGCCGACAGTTTGTTGTTCAGTTCCTGCAACGCGGCAATCTTTGCCGTCCACTCCTCCTTCCAGGCGGTGAGGCGGTTAATCTGACGGGACTCCACCTCCACCAGTTTTTCTATGATGCTGGCGCTGTCTATCCCGGACCCCAGCCCGGTGAAGGTGACCGCGGGCTGGTAGTACTGGCTGCTTAAAAGGGAACTGATGGTATTGTCTGCCATACCTTGCCTTTGGGCGAGGTCTTGACTGCGGCTCGCCACCCTTTGATGCAACAGCCATACCAGAGAGAAACCTCAGTCATATCGGGTTATTATCCCGGAGACGGCGGAAGTGGGGATGGGGACGGGGAAGAATCTGCCTCCCCGCCCCGGAAAGATGTGACTTTAACCTCTTATGAGGGTAAGGGCCAGTTGCGGCAGGGTGTTGGCCTGGGCCAGCATGGCTACCGCCGACTGGGTGAGGATTTGGTTGCGCACAAACTCCGTCATTTCGGTGGCCACGTCCACGTCCGAGATGCGGGACTCCGCCGCCTGCAGGTTCTCCGCCTGAATGCTCAGGTTGGAGATGGTATTGGCCAGCCGGTTGGCCAAGGCTCCCAGGTTGGCCCGGATGTTGTCCTTGCTTGTGATAGCTGAGTCGATGGCCTCCAGGGCTTCCTGAGCCGCCTCCTGGGTGCTGATGGTGGCGCCGTCCCCCGAGACCTCACTCCCCACCCCCAGGGCGGAGGCGGTGGCCGCATTGATCCGGATGTAGTAATAGTCCTCCGCGGAGCTGTTGCCGGTACCGAAGTGGATTTTCATCTGAGTGTCGGTACCGGATAAGCTGCCGTCCAGGAGCTTGACCCCATTAAAGTCGGTGGCGTTGGCGATCCGGGTGATTTCCGAGGCCATGGCCTGGTATTCACTGTCCATGATCAGGCGCTGGGCATCGGTGTAGGTGCCGGTGGCCGCCTGTTCCGCCAGCTCTTTCATGCGGGTGAGTTTTTCGTCGATCACTGACAGGGCCCCGTCCGCGGTCTGAATAAGGGACAGGGCGTCATTGGCGTTCCGCACCCCCTGGTTCAGGACCCGGATGTCGGTGCGCATCATTTCCCGAATGGCCAGACCCGCGGCGTCATCGGCCGCCGAGTTGATGCGCAGTCCCGAGGCGAGGCGGGAGACTGAAGTGGAAAGGCGGTTGTAACTGATGCCCAGGAACCTGGCGGCGCTCATGGCCATCAGGTTATGGTTAATCACCAAACTCATAAGTCAATCCTCCTTGATTGTTACCGACCTGCATCCCTGCATAATACCTTGACTTTGTACCTGACGTGGTTTCGGTCTCTCCACCCCCCTTCTCCACAGATCTTCAGGCCACAATCCAGTTTCGTTACTCTTATCGGCACGTTAATCAAAAACTTAATTTATTCGCGTTTGCCATATAGCTTTCTTGGACAAAGTTTTCCCCTCTTGTTTGCTCTCCTTTGGCCTTTTAAGGTAAAATTCAATAATGCGACAGAGCTTGCAACGTCTCTATCAGCTGTTCGTCCATGAGGACCGCCTCCTAATCCTCATTGACGCCGACCCGGACTCCATGGCCAGCGCCTGGGCCCTGAAGCGTCTTTTATGGCATCGTCTGAGCCACGTGGTCATTTCCCATGTGCGGCCCATCACCCGGCCCCAGAACGAGCGCATGGTGCGGCTTCTGGGGTTGCCCAGCCTGCCTTACTCCCAGGTGCAGCCGGAGGACTTCAACCGCAAGGCCCTGGTGGACTCCCAGCCGGCCCACCATCCCCATTTCGCGGCCCATTCCTATGACCTCATAATTGACCACCACCCCTTGCTCCCCGACACCCGGGGCCGCCTGGTGGACATCCGGCCCCACTACGGCGCCACCGCCACCATCCTCACCGAGTACTTACGGGCTGCCCGCATCCGGCCCTCCATCCGGCTGGCCACCGCCCTGTACTATGGCATCAAGACCGACACCAGCAACTTTGAGCGGCCCGCCATCGAGGCGGATGTCCGGGCCTTTCACTTTCTTTTCCATTTCATCCGCAAACCTCTGGTGCGCAAGCTGGAGTACGCCGAACTCACCCTGGATATGCTCAATTACTTTCAGGTGGGTCTGAAGCGCTTCCGCCGTCGGGGTAACCGCCTTTACACCTTCCTGGGGCCGGTCCCCAGCCCCGATATCCTGGTGATCCTGGCGGATTTCTTCCTCCGGCTGGAGGACATCTCCTGGACCATTGTGGGGGGGTTGTTTGAAGATAAGCTGGTGGTGATCTTCCGAAACGACGGACTGCGGAAAAATGCCGGCCGCCTGGCCGTCAAGGCCTTCGGCCGCCTGGGCTCTGCCGGCGGCCACGCCGCCAGCGCCCGGGCCGAGGTGCCCCTGGACAATCTGAAGGGCAACATGCCCCAGTGGGCCGCCCAGTGGCAGACCTGGCAGGACTTCATCATCCGGCGGGTGGAGGGCTGATGGGCAGTAAAGGCTTCAATTTTCCATTAACCAGCATGGTGAGGTGAAAGGCCACCCGGCCAAAAGGTCAGGGCCGGCACTCTCCTATCCCTGGGCGACGGCAGACTCTGATTGCCAAAGAACCGGGATGGGGCTAAAATATTTTCGCCATTTTGGGAGGAAACGGTCTGAGGCAAGGGAGTAGCAAGAGATTCCCTGGCCCTTCCCTCGGATCCACCTGGGACAACTCCCTGATAACCACACCCAAGCCGGCATAGCTCAGCGGTAGAGCAGCTGATTCGTAATCAGCAGGTCAAGGGTTCAAATCCCTTTGCCGGCTCCATAGTTAGCTGAAGGTAAAGGAAAAATGTTTACCATTTCTTTACCGATAGGTAAATTCCCCAGGAGGCTGACCGATTCCTTCAGGTGGTCAGGGGAAAGGTGGGTATAGCGGTCGGTCATTTTGGAGTCTGATTGCCCCAGGAGCCTTTGCACCGCCTTCAGATTGGCCCCTCTCATCACCGGTGGAAGGCAAACGTATGGCGCAGGTCGTGAAAGCGGAAATCCTCAATCCCCGCCCGCCGACAGGCCGCATTGAAAGTCCTCTTTACGTCCCCCAAACGCTTTCCATACGGTCCTGTGCAGACATAGGGTGACTTCCATTTATTCTTGACCTGCAACTCCTTGAGCACCTGAGCCGCCCGGTCATCCAAGGGGATTTGCCGGGCCTTGCCGCTCTTGGTCTCGGTCAGGTAGATGAAGCCATTCCTGATTTGGTCCCATTTTAGGCTAAGCAGTTCCCCTTTTCATCCCCGGGTGTAGGGCCAGTTCCACAATCGGTTTCAGATGAGGGCTGCAAGCACTTAGCAGCCGCTCGATTTCCTCTTCCGTCAGATACCGGTGTCGTTGATTGTTCTCTCGGAAGGTCAGCCTGGCCCCTTTCCGAAAAGGCGGCACCTCCAGTAGCCCCCATTCAACCGACTTGTTAAGCATGTGCTTAAGCACCGTCATTCCCCTATTGACCGTGGCGTCTGTCCTGGGCTTGCCATTGGCCAAGGGGGTCGCCTTGCGCTGGTTCCGGTAGGTTTCCAGGTCTTTATAAGTGATGTCTCTTAGCCGTTTTCCCCCAAAGAATTCCAGTAGGCATTTCATTGCGTGGCGCTTGAAGGTCACGAAAGATTTTTGCTGGCCGTAGTTCCTGATCTAATCTTCAGCCAATTGGTTGAAGGTTTTGAGCTTTTTTCCCTTGAGGCCGAAGATTTCTTCATATGAATTTTCACGTTTACTCACTTCCACCTTGGCAAGATAGGCCTCAGCATCCTTCTTGAGTCTGAAGCACTTCATCACCCGCTTACCCTGGGGATCGTAATAAGTAATAATCTACCTGCCAGGAAACGCCTTTCTTGTTCACCCGCTTGCGGATAGTGGCCATCTTTCGCCTCCTTTTCGGTTTTCAGCAGTGCCGATCTCCTCTTGCCTTTTGGGAACCTCGTGTATCATCGTTTTGCCTCCTCCATTTCGGTTTCAAGCCCTTTAAGAGCCAGGGGCAGGAAGGAAGGAATAGGCCGCGTCCCGGATTCCCACCTGGTTACAGTCAAACGGATTACCCTGATGGAGGTACCGCATGTTTGTCCGAGGCAAAACCAGTGGCCCTTACCGCTATCTCCAGATCGTGGAGAACCACCGGGAAGGCAAACGCACCGTGCAGCGGGTCCTGGCCACGCTGGGCCGCGGCGACAAACTCGCCGCTAGCGGCGGCGTGGAGGTCCCGCTGAAATCCCTGGGCCGCTTCGCTAACCAGGTTCGGGTGATCCAGGGCTATGAGGCAGGGCGCCTGGAGGCCAGGGTCCTGCGCCATATCGGCCCCGACCTGGTGTTCGGCCGTCTCTGGAAGGAACTGGGCCTGGACGCGGCGCTCCACCGGCTGTTTGAGTCCGGCTCTTACTGGGCCAGGGAGCGCTGGCGCCGGGACGTCCGGGAGGACGGCAGCGACGGCCTGAAGCTGTCTCATCTGTACCGGGTCAGGCGCTGGCTGGGGGACAGCCGGGCCGAGGGGAAAGAGGCCCTGTTCCAGCGGCGCCGGGACCTGATTTTGCTAACCTAAAAATGCCCCCCTTGGGAAGGTGTTGGGAACCCAAAAGTGACCCCTCCTGACACTGACTTCTGATACCACTAGTGACCATCGCCAAAGTGGGATCAGAGGTGGAAGGGATGATCAGGATGGATCAGTATGGCTATATCCGCACCGCGTACCGGGTCTATAAAAAGAGCATCAAGCAGATCTGCCGGGAGACCGGCCATTTTCGGAAAAACGGTGCGAAAGGTCCTTCGGAGTGAACCATGTGGTTATCCCCCCAGGACGGAGCAACCGTATCCAGTGTGGGGGCCCTACCTCCAGGTCATTGATCAGTGGTTGACCGAGGATAGAACCAGGCCCAAGAAGCAACGGCACACTGCCAAGCGCAATTATGACCGCTGGGTGCGGGAGGCCAGGTTCCCGCTGCTGAAGACGCTGGAGATGTTTGACTATCATGCTGCCCCGGGTCTGGACCGTCGCCTGCTGCCTCAACTGGCCTCTGGAGAATATATCAGCCAGCAGTGCAACGTCATCTTTCTGGGCAAGAGTGGTACCGGCAAGACCCATCTGGCCACGGGCCTGGGGGTGGAGGCCTGCTGTCAGGGCATCAGCACTCGCGTTGTCACCAGCTGCGGTCTGGCCAACGAACTCCTGGAGGAGCGCCAGGGGCTCGCCCTGAGCCGCCTCATTAAACGGTATCACGGTATGGACTACTCCTCGTCGACGAGTGAGGCTACGTTCCTTTTTCCAAAGAAGGCGCCGTACTGCTTTTCCAGGTGTTGGCGGAGCGGCACGAACGGGGGTCGGTGATCATTACCTCCATCCTGGGCTTTGGCGACCGGACCCAGGTCTTTGGCGAGCCCCCCCTTACCGCCGCGCTCCTGGATCGCCTGACCCACAAGGCCCACATCGTTACCTGCGAGTGGGAAAGTTTCAGACTACAGGAGAGCCTCAAAGTCAAAGGCGGAGCAGCCAAAGAAAAATCGAGGGGGCCAGCCGTGGCCGTTAGAAAGTTCACGGCAGGATAGCAGGGCGGGCTCGGCCTGCCCTGCATGCCCTTGGTGCCGGCAGGCCGAGCACGCCTTGCCCCGGCCAGCTGGGTGACTACATTCAACTAACCTCACAAGAGGGGTGGGTCCCTTTTCGGTTCCCACAGGGGGTCATTTTTGGGTTTCCATTTACAATTGCCCACGGCGGGGTTCCCGACATGGTCTTCACCATCCGGGAGCATCTGACTATCAACGCCAAGGGGGAGATGGCGGTTACCTTTTCTGACGCAGCGGTGGAGTGCAAGTAAGACATCGCGCCCCAATTTCCTGACGGCCCAAAGGGACAGGCGCCTCCCGGGGAACCGCCCCGTTTCCCGGAGCTGCCAGATCGGTGTTTGCACTTCCCGAGGCCCGCCGGGCTTTCCGAATTAAACCTTCCCTGTTCTGCGTAAGCCCCGCCATCCCAGAGGCGCCCCGGCGGACGGCCCCGGCTTGCCGGGACGGTTTGTTTCCCGGCGGAGCCCGGACATTAAAAAAGGGCCGCGGCCTGGCCGCGGCCCTGGGAGTCAGCGCCCCCCGTTCAAATTATAAGGGAAGTTTACTGATAACAACCCGAGGCAGAGAAATACATGGCCCAGTTGGTGCCAGAGAAGCCGTCCCTCTCGCCCCAGGCGGTCTCCGTGCGGTAGCAAGTCTCCCCGGTTGGTTGCCCCGTAACAGGGTCAAGGCACGGATACCCGGTGGTATTCTTCACCTTGGCATGGGCGGCGATGACCGGATTCCCGTCATTACAAACTAAGCTAAACGGAACCTCAAAGGTGTAGGTGGGTTCACAGGCCCCGGGCACAGCGTGTTTGTATTTGTAAGGGAACTTGCCCGGGATGGGGTTGGCGCTCTTCTGCGGAATGCTATCTAGGCTGTCGGCCACGGCCAGGTGCAGCTCGGTGAAGCACCAAGGGTCCTCGACATCAAAGGTGACGTAAAGCGGACCCTTTCCATTCCTCGCTTTTCCTACTCCCTTTTTTCTAAAATTTCCCCGGGGAGAGTCATTAACCTTCCGAAAAAAAATCCCTTGCTTTT
>Ga0078972_1002212_pt1 | contig 65742 bp, 73 predicted proteins | sample YelNatPaOPGAMG01_FD_67568 | JGI IMG/M metagenome (GOLD analysis project Ga0078972, IMG submission 67568) | Hot spring thermophilic microbial communities from Obsidian Pool, Yellowstone National Park, USA - OP-RAMG-01 (SPADES assembly) (version 2) | ecosystem: Environmental > Aquatic > Thermal...
GCTCCCGAAACGGGACATTTCTAGTATAAACGGACAAAGATATTTTGCAGCGTCTGCTACTGAGTTTCATGATGGCGCTCTCGTAATGGCAGCACAAGATAGTCGTCTACGCCGCAGTCGTATTTCAGATACCCATGCAGAGTCCAAACCTCCAAAAAGGCTAATGTCGTGCCCGTCGCACATTCGGACCCGGCCCGCTATGACGCAGTACGAACAACTCCCTCTTACTGCATGCTATCTGCATATTTGTTGACATCCAGTCTAGAGGTATGTTTGGTGTCCAGATACCCTCAACATTGGATTGTGGGCCGCCAACCCGGACTGAAAGGTTGCGTGCATGCACGTGCGAACTATATTGTACAACCAAGATCCTCATGGAATCAATATACCAATAACTGAAACATATTTTAGTTCTGTGTTCGCGCGCGTGGCCGTACAGATAGCTGGCGTCAACGCAGTGGTTGAAACTGAAGCACTTGCTGAGGCATGCGTCGAGGTCGACACCAATACGACGCACTTGGAGACGCAGTTGCAGTCGCAATAACGGCACTCGGAGTCGGAGTAGGACTAATCAACAATCACTCGTTGCTTATGCACTCCTGATCAGAGCGGCAGCAAGGCACCTCGTTCACAAGCTTATCCGAAGGGATCAGGTACGTCCCGGACTGAACTCTAGGGTCCTTGCAAACACAGAATGTCGGCAGCACCACCTGTAGTCGTTGTTGCAGTTGCTGCTGCTGGTTATTGTTATTGCTGAACGGGTTGTACGTGCAGTTCTGCGTCCTGGCGTTGCAGCACTCGGGCCCGCATGGAATATACGTCGAGTTCGATACGTTCCCGGTCGTGCTGCTCAGCGAGTTCGAGATGTACCCATACGCCTGACACACGTGCTCAGTAACCGGCTGGAAGCACTCGTTGCCGAGCTCCAGGCAGCAACCAGCCTCCAGACACTGCTGCGGTGAGTAGCTCATGCGCAGCGTCCCGTGCTGCTCTCCGTACACGAGCGTGTTCAGCAGACGCACAAACTGGCTACTGTTGATGTTATTGTTGGTCAGCTGCTGGTTCTGATTCAGCGCGTTCGTGCACGGCTGGCGCTCAAACTCGCCCACCGCGCACGTCTTCTCGGGCTGGAAGCAGTACGGGTTCGACGCAAAGTCGCTCTGCTGCTTGCCGTTCTGCACCCACTGGTTCTGCGCCTGCGAGTCGTAGCAGCAGCCCTGGGCATAGTAGGTAAACTGGTTGATACCCGCGTTGCCGTACGGCTGGTGATGCGCTCCCGGTGACGGGCAGACGGGAACCGTTGCCTGCACCTCCTGCAGCGCTACGGAAGCCTGCGGTGCATGGTCGATGTCGTAGTAGCACCAGGGCGCCAGGATGCTGTTCGCTGTGGGCTGCCAGCAGCATCCCGGTATCGCTGTGCACTCGTCGGGATATATATAGCTCCAGCCGCAGGGGACGCTTTGCGTCACTGGAACAGCGCTGCACGCCGCTGAGACGCTCTTCAGGGTGCACGCGTTCGTCTGGGAGTTAAAGCAGCACGCGACTTGCTCGCGAGCGTCCTGGTTACTATACTGTCCTGGAGAGCCGCAGAGCTCATTGGAGCAGATGGGGGTAGGCGTCCGCGAAGTTTTTGGTGTTGGAGTAGGAAATGCTTTCCTCAATGCAAAGACATCATTGAGAAAGTCACTGCTGCTCGTGTTTATGTATCCATTTCCCACAAATACGATCGGATCAGTCCTACTAGTGTCCCAGAAAGCTGATCCATAGCGTGTACTTGGTACACTATTCGGGCCTGACTCGCTCAATGCCCCATATACTGCTAGAGCATTCACTACCGAGCTTCCATTAATCCATGCCCGTTGACCCAGTTTGATATCGAATACCCACAGATTGTTCAAACGTCTGCAAGTTCGCCTCTATTGCCGTATCCTTCATGGCAAAAAGAGTTACAAATTGCCCAAATAAACGCGCTCTGCCCTCTTCAACGGCCGCAGTTAGCAGTCTCTGGCGCATCCGATGCGAAGTAGGTCATAGCTATAGCTATATCAATCACTACTTCAGTACGCTTCTTGACTTGCGAAGCAATTTTGGTTCTCTACATCAGGAGGAGTGCCCACCCATCCGTTCAATATCCGATTGTGACAGTGGGGTGTCGTCTCATCGTTACGCTGTTGCTCTTACATCTGTTCTTGAAGCAGCGGTCTGCGCTCCGAAGCTGCATCTCATTTTCATCACTAACAAACCTTAGACAGGGGCCAAGATAGTCGACTTGAGGCCTCGCCGCCGTAACGCCTGGTCGATCAGATCAAGACTCAGTTCGTATAGCTGATCTGCCTTGTCGATTTCGTACGATGGTTCAATAACCTGCGGTTTCGTCTTCTCTCGACCTTCCGTATATTTGCCACGCCACTGATAATACGAGCCCGAGTCAGAGAACTGTCCCCGGGTCGCCACTTCGGCTACGCGGCGGCCGGCCTCATCATTCGGAACGTATTGCCGAGTGATGTGCTTCTGAAGAATCGGGAAAAATACGTAGCGGAACCAGCCACGCTTTTCGCGGAAGAGGTTGCTGTCGGCGACACATCCCGGAAAAATCGCCACAGAGGTCACCCCCGTCGCGGCCGTATCGATCACTGAGCGCCTTCATTGTTAACACCTTCGCGGCTTTGGCGTCTTTGTAGGCTTTTGTGGGCTCAAACGGGCCACTGTCCACCATGCCCGTCGTCTGCGGACCAAGCCCCGCGGCTAGACCAGACAAATCCCCGAGACGAGCCTGCGGGGGGATCTTTCCCGGCAGCGAATTCGGCGAGTGTGTCTGAGTCGTCAGAAACACAATGCGCCCGCGCGATATTTTCATCTTCGGCAACAGATGCTGACAGAGAAGAAAATGGCTCAGATGGCATACCTGCATGGTTTCCTCGATGCCGTCCACCGTGAAACGCGGTTTCTTGTACCGCGGATGCCAGATTGCGGCATTGCAGATCAGGGCATCCAGGTGATCGACGCGCGCCACACTCGATAGCTCTCTCACAAACTTCAACACAGAGGCGAAATCTGCCAGATCACAATGCAGCACTGTATAGGCGTCCTTTGGGAGGTTCACGCTGTTTGCTGCGCGTTCCGCCCGATCAATGTCACGACATGCCATGACGATGTGCCAGTTGCCCTTGTTGATCAGAGCGCGAGCTGCATACAGACCGACCCCAGAGGACGCGCCAGTGATCACGGCGATCTGCGACTGCCTCGGGCCAATACGAAGATGCAGCGCGTGGTGCCGGCGCGCTACAGGCAAGGCTGCACCACCAAAGGAAGCGGATGCTGGCAGTGGTGACGATGTCCAGCTGCGAAGCACCTGTCATGTTCGGTGCACAGCGGAAACGGTGCTCGAGTTGCAGCGGGTGCGCCAACTATGTGTTTTTCCTGGCACAGCGAAAAACAAACGAATACGTCTTGCAGTTTTTTGGGATCGATTTTCTCTGGTGGTAAAGCTGCCAACTTCATCACCGACTAAAGTCGTTCGCGTACGCATGCATATCCAGTGAGAAATCCTTTTTTCGTTGCTGCACGAGTGATCGCCCGTCAATTGCACAGAGTCCGACTTGTAACTCCCGTAGACTGTCTAGCGTTGAGCGCATCGAGCACAAGCGCTCAATGTCTTCCACAGAGACCAGGCAAAGCTCGCAGTTTGCCGAGCAATAATCTCGTCAGTACTGGCCGGTAAGTGTTCCGCAATGCTGAGTCCAAAGATCACAATGATTGTTGAGGCACGTCGCAGCAGCTCACCGACGAATAACGTAGAGGAGGTACAAGGGACTTACTTCCGGTGGTACGTTATTTTGGAAGCGTCTGCACGTCAGTCGGACACGTCACGTCTAGGGCGGGTCTCTCGCCACTACTGTGCACAGCCGGCGACAAAATTTTTCTTTTCAAGGGCATTTGTTGTTGGTTGTGTCGCTTCCGAGCTCGCTGTACTGGTTGGACTCTTGAACTAATCTTATAAAGTAGCTCAGAATACAATATGTGCTTTTGTCGGATGCCTCGATCGTCCCAGACGAGATGCAATGCTCAAACGTCGTGGCAGATATAGATGCTATATGTATGCTATGCTTCTGCCGAGATCGCCGGATCCGAAGGACGTACAGGACACCATAGCTTGTACAACGATGATAGCATGGAAATGACTTGAACTGTCATCAGACCCAGCCCATGACGCCGGATAGATGCAACTTTCAGGTCAGGTCCTTATTCCAGTGTCCGTGCGGCATGAATAACAAGCATAGGGATTAAAATTATATCCGTGGCCGGGAACACTACCGTACCTAGTTCGGTTACGATCCATACAACAGCCGAAAATCCTATTGAGGAGAGTGATGCATACCTAATCCGCACGAGCGTAGGTTACTACGATGACTACGCTTTTGATAGAAGCATTGCGGAGTTTCGAGCCAGGTCTCAACATCCCGTCGTATGTCAGGGCGGTACTGCAATGGGGGGTAGCGTCGGCACCAGCGACAGAGTCTATAGCATGACATCGTTCTACGTGAGTTTCCGATCTACGATACTTTACTTCCGCTGCAGCGCGATGCGAACACGCATGAGCCACGGCGGCGTCGGACACGTGTCCTTCATCGATCGGTGAGGCGTCTCGCGCGGTGGACGCATTGCGCGCAGTGAGCGCATCTGCGAGATCGGGAAGTCACGTGACATGCTGCGCATGCCGCCGTTGAAGGAAAACGCGATTGGGCTCAGTCGCGTGTTGTTCTACCGGAGAAAGTTGGATCTCCGTCGAGGTCGTAAACAAGTGTAGTTATCAGTTCATTAGGTTCTGGAAATTCGAGCAAGTCTAGTCAAGTGTTTTTCGCAGTACATAACAGAAGGGTTCAAAGAGCGTTCTTTTTCGAAAAAAAACTAAAAAAGGAAAGCTATGAAAAAACAAGTCGACGATCCTGGAGGCCCAGGGTCGCCGGCTGCCAGAAAAAATAATAAACAACAGTGACAAGTCCGGAAGAAAAAGAAGAGAAGAAGAAGGACCGAAGGGGGGCCCTTCGTTGAAAGCTGCAAGAAAGACAACTTTACCACGAGAAGGTGGTGAAAGCCTTCCTTCTTGGACATATCAGACATCCCTGTAGGGAAAAGTTGCGAGACGCTATCGAAAAACGTGTCGACTCGAACTCCATGACTACCGTAAAGGCGTCGTCAGGACTTACGCATTTGGTGAGGGAGATGTGTCGCGACGTGATGCGCATGGAAACGGTCGAGATTCCGGACGAGTTTCATTGATACGATCTTTATTCGTCACCTGATTTTTGGTACAGAGGAAGCGCGGAAGGAAAACGAGCTGGTGCATGCTCTCCACGAAAAACATCCCTTTTACGGGCTCGAGAGTACTCCATACAAGTGAGACTGCAGTATTTACATCTACGGAACGATGAAGCACCTCACGAACCTGACGAACCATTGACAATGAACCTCGAACTTTTCATAATACGCGCCGTGTTTGGACGTTACCCGAGCGTCTCTCGCAAAGGGGATATGGGCGATGATCAATTGCATCACGAAAGATCGAAAGTATGAAGATATGGTCGACTTTGTTGACAAGAAGGCGTCGAAAGAGAGCACGAATGAAGCTACTGTAATCCGTGCGGTTGTACATGAGCACTGTTTAGTCTTGGGGCTGGCGATTCCAGCGGAAATGGCATCATATATAGAAAAAAGATGAAAAAAGATGTTATCACCTCATCTTGCTCTATTTCGTATTCCTGAATCGAGTACGCGAACGCAAGGCAGAGATGAAGCCTAGTGAGGAGAACATGAAGCGTGGGGGAGACGGAAGGCGTCCCTAATGCGTAAGCGCTTCAATGGCGCTCCGTTGTGCAACATCAAGTCATATTTTGTGAGCATCGACTTTAGAAACCTTCACGGCATCATGAAGGAGATCAGTCCCGAGCTCAATGTTAGCAGGGAGGACTTCAGCGGCGAAAACCGGCAGACGTACTGGAAGAGTATCTTCGATTTCAAACGTCTCAAAGTCAGCAAACAAAAGGTGTTCGCATGGGTGATCGAACAGATGGAATAGCCTTGTGTATGCACTATCGGCGGTTAAAGAGAGATTGTCGAGTTCCTCACTCGGCTGCTCCCGTGACGAAGGATGAAGATGAGACGGAGGCGGATCCTGCAACGCAGAAAGTGCAGGATAACAAGTTTATCGTTGACGGGGCGAAGGATGAAGATGAGGAGGGGGCGGATCCTGCTACGCAGGAGGTGGAGGATAACGACCTTGTTGTTGACACGATGAAGCATGAAGAAAACAAAGAGACGGGTCCTGCGACGCAGGAGGTGGAGGATAACGACTTTATCGTTGACGTAACGAAGGATGAGGATGAGAAGAAGGCGGGTCCTGTGATGCAGGAGGTGCAGGATAAGGCCTTTATGGTTGGCGCGGCGAAGCACGAAGAAAACAACAAGGCGGATCCAGCGACCCAGAAAGTGCATGAGAATGACTTTATCGTTGGCGCGGACCCCGGAAACACAAATATCATCACCATCGCAGCACCGAAGCGTGCGGGCGATGGTGCTGATGGTAACTTACGTCAGAAAGACATGCACCTTTTGAGGTTCTCGAGAGCGAGACACTATCGAGAATCGGGTATAATGAATGCGAGGAAGAAAACTGAAACATGGAAAGCAGGAATAAAGGATCACCCGGAAGCTTTGAGCGAGGCGACGAGCCGAGGAGCGGACTTTGAAGCTTTTCGGAAATTCGTGGAAGTTCGTGTTGCTCATTGGGATGCGCTGTGGGAGGCGTATACCAAGCCCCAATGGGCTCGGTTGCGAATGAATCTATACGGTGGGAAGCAGCGGGCGTTCGCCAACTTTTTCAATCAGTTGAGCGCCTGAAGGAGGATGATAGTCGAAGGCTGGTAGTGGCATACGGAGCAGGGCGCTGGGCGCCCAAGAAAGGAACTACTCCAGCTTGAACGACGATGGTGTAAAAGGAGTGCGCAGTGCGTTTCGTAACGATACCTGTAGATGAGTTTCGAACGTCCTATATACACCATGAACTGGGGTGTACACTTCAGAGCGTGGAGATGGAAAAGTGCCAGCGGAGCCTTGAGGATGTAAAAAAGTATGGACCGCTGACGGAGGAGCAAATGGAAAGGAGGGTGGAAGTGCGAGGGCTACTCGCATTGATTAGTATGATCAATGGCAAGAAACGTATGGAGTTCGTGAACCGAGACTTTAATGCCGCTATCAATATCAGGAGATGTGCGGTGCTGGAGAAAAGACCTCCAGAGTCGACAAGAGGGAACTTTGTTGGACAACCTCTCGAAGTGGAACTATATGAGAAAAAATTGGAAGCAGTCATGGGTGGCCGGTCGAGAAAGACGGGGAGGCGTCCGCACTCCAGTTGGAGACGTTTTGTCTAAGGCGCGTTCGCCGCCACTAATGTACACCGCTGGCGACGGCGGCGTTAGATGCGTGCCACGTGGCACTCGATACGCGCTCTGCAGGGGGTCTTCGGGATTCGAGATGCGAGCTCCATGACACGTTGCAGCGGATCATGCGTGACGTGCGCTCGCATCTTTCTGATGCCCGCGACGCCGTATGTGTGTTTTCCCGCCTTTATAACACAAAGCACTGCTTATACTCGCGTTACTAAAAGTGAGTTTCCTTCTAGGCACCAGCGAAGACGTGGGAATCAATGAGTCTATCAGCGAAAACTTTGTGCTTGTTCATCTTAGCTCTTGTCGTCTCGGCTGTTGGAGGCGCCCCGGCGGCCCTTGGTGCTTCCTGCAGCTACACTTGTCAAACGGGTAACAGCTCTCTGACCCAGAAGACTGTTAGCAACTGCGACAGAGACTGTGCGCTGGACGTGCTCTGCCCCAGCAGCACTGTATTCTTCTCAGAGTGTATTGACTCGGTGACCTCTCTGAAGTATTACCAAGTCAAGTATCCGCTGGTTAGCTCCCGGTCGGATGACACAAGCGCGTGCCCCTCATCTATTGAGGCCCGCGTCGATACCAGCGGAATAATGCACGTTCCGTCTCTCTGCACGACGGGCTGCTTCCCTTGTGGCATCCCATATACGATTTCGTCCTCAACTTACGACTCGTCCGGAAACAATTTCTTCACTGCGGAAGCTCATTCGTCGGTTTTCGGCGTGGTTCCCAAGTGTTGCTCTCTGTCTGGACAGATATCCTTGAGCACAGGCCGTGTGACATACGACTTTGAGGCAGTTCATGACGTGGCAGTCTTGTTGTATATCTCCTCTGTGAGCGCGGTCTGCGCGTACGGAACAAGCTCCTACCATGCAATACCGGCATAGACAGGTGGATATAGGGATGGAAAACCTTCATCAGCGGCAGCAAAAGATATGGCCCGTCAACATCGTTCGGTTCAACTGCTAGGCAGCGTGGCAGTGGAAAGACTCCGAAAGCGTTCTGGAAGCATAGCCAGCGTTATATTCAAGGAAAGTTCGAGGTAAATAAGATGGCCACCATTTCTAGAAACCTATGGATCAATGCAGAACATTTCCAGAGCTTTCCGTCCGAGCAAAGCCTGGCACTCCAGACTTTCGCTGTTGTGAAAAAGGCTGAGCGTCTTGCTAGTCTACGCATTCAACATTCGCGATCCACGAGTAGCGCCTGGTACCGAACATCTTATGCGGTGCTCTGGACGAGGTTCTCCGATAGCGAACCTATTATGCTGAATAGGGAATCGCACGAAGCGATTGATCAAGCAACAATTTATCTCCATAGCAGAAAAAGTCCTAGCGTTTCTGATACTGCGACCAGTCTGCGACATAACGTGTGAGCGAACATCGCGGCAGCACTTTTTTAAACCATTTTAAAGCTGAAACATACCTGACATGGACATGGCCGCCGGATTCAAAGATCTCAGAGCCAGAACATAGCATTCGAGTCATAGAGGCCTCGCTGTGGTCGCCTGTCTGTTCACAAGAGCATGCGATGATCACCGCCACAGGCCCCTGAGCACTCTGCTGTAGCTTCCTCGGCATGGAGCGTCTGTGGCGAGTCGTCAGTTTCAAAGCACGGAATTCACTGAAACATGGCTTGAGAAAAATTCGTAGTGGTCGCAGTGAACGACCAGATTCTAAAGAACCCCATCGCAAGGTACACGTAGAGCTCAAAAGAACGACGTCGCGGCGCCCTTCACAGGGAACTTTCAAGGTTTTCGTGCAACCAGTGCATTTCACGCAGTGATACTTCAAAGAGCTCGCGCTAGACGCGGCGTTTGGTACATCGATTGCTATTCCATCCAACCATGCTGCACCTTGGGAAACACATCCCGGCCGATGGTCCCGATATGCTTTTCTGGCAATGTGCTCAAGCCTTTCCGCTGGAGGGCTTTGCGTCAGACGCGCACTGAGACCGAGCTCCGCGATGTGAGGCTGCCACCGCCACTGGCGGTGTCGCTGGTGCTCGAAGCGTAATTAACAGAAGAAAAAAACGAGGATCCCAGGCGCAGTCCAAGGATGACCCCGCCGTGTGGATTATCGAGTCCAGAGCTCCATCGCTAGTGGGTAACGCTAAGCCCCCGACGCGTTCTTTCCTGCTGCCCAGGTTGACGACAACCCATCCGGACAGATCCACAATAGGCGACCACGAGTTCCCCTGCTGCAGCGCTGTTCCTTCTTTGGTAAAGCAACGCGCTGCCCAGAAGGAACCAGTTTTATAGCTGCCCGTCTCAGTCTGGACCCGTCTTCGCGGCTCTGCTTCAGAAGAAGTCACTTGGACTTTGGTAACACACCTTAGGTGCCTCGGTGCCGAGTCCCAGTTCCGAGCACTCCAGGGTCCAGCCCCGCTTCCGTTTACGCTTGAGACACCACCGACACTAGGCAGAAACGCTGCAAACGACGTCGCTCTGCGCTGTAGGCTGTGATAACAATCGTCGACACCGCCCAGATGCAAATACAGCACGACAACTAGTAACAGCCACCGCCGCGCGGTATCGCGCAGCGCTCGTTAAAACGCTCTGATTCCAGTTTCTTTGGGTACTTTAACGATGGCGTACGGCAAGACTTGGATCTTTGTCTACAACCTGGTGCAGTTTGGTGGCTGGTCCTGGATATTCCTCGAACTTTGTTTGTGTTCTTTCCAGTTTTTGGAAGAAAAGTGCTTCGCTGGGGGCTTGGCGGGCAGTACAGAGGCCCTTTTCCAACCCGCAAAACTGCGCTGTGCCGCGTACGTACTCGTCGGTTGGTGGGCACCGCCGCCCCTGCGTGCTTTTCTAGGATTCTCTAACTCGAACTGGCAGCGATTCGAGTTCCAGGTTTTGAGGTCCACGCTCAAACCCCTGCTAGTGTTTCAGACGCTAACGCTGCTCGAGCTCGTGCACACAGTGCTCGGCTGGGTTCGAGCTTCGCTTGCCACGACTGCGTTGCAGATCTGCTCTCGACTCTTTGTCCTGTGGTTTATCGTCGCAAGCTTTGCCTCGAAGTATGAAGAATGCATCAATACCGGGTATTTAGCGCTGCTCTCAGCTTGGTCTGCTACGGAGGTTGTGCGCTATGCATATTTCACTGTGCTATCTTACGGAAACATGGCCAGCCGTGGACTGCTCTCTGTTCACGAAGTCGTGCCTCGTTGGCTTACATGGCTTCGGTATTCGCTGTTCTTGGTTTTGTATCCAATAGGGGTTAGCGCCGAAATTTGGCTAGTGCTTGGTGCACTACCTTGGATTCGCGAAACGAACTTTTTGCGTGTTAGGATGCCCAATACCTTTAACTTCGCCTTCGACTTTTCGATCTTTTGTGCGATAGCGTTACTGGGATACATCCCCGGATTGCCGTTTTTGTATGGGCATATGCTAAAGCAAAGAAAACGGCATTTGGCTGCAGCAAGGCGACACGCAACCACAACAGACTCGCCGGCACAGACGACAGAAAGGCCGGCTCATAGAGCCAAACTAGACTGATGGAAGCATCATCATGGAAAAATTGTGTCTCGATTGTGACATGTGCTTGACCTGCGCTGCATACTAGACGCTGCAAGCGTGCACGGACGCGACATGGTCCGCGCACCAATCCCGACCAGCATCTGGACGAGCACTGTCTCTGGTAGCGCTATCCGGTCTGCCACGAGAGGCGCTCAAAGTGCATTGCAGTTCGTGTCTACTGCTTTTCCGTCTCGTGCGCGCGATCGGCGATCAATGGTACCGCAGAGAGGAGGTAGTAGGGTGTGAGGTGTGCCGACGATGCATTATGCCTCATTGAACGCTGCATATTGACCGCCGTGCAGCGCAGATTCGTAGGGAGGATCAGATCCGCCACCAAGTGTCCGAGCAAGACTGTGACATTGCTGAGGATGCCCTGCACCATCCGCGATAGCGGCTGCACACGATGAGATGCTTGCTGCTGACACTGGCGATATGCAGATCAAAAGCTTCAATGCTTCTGTGCTCGCTTATGCAGTCAAACTAGAGTCAAGAAGCTCAGACACTGGTGGTTTCTCCAATGCGCGAGTGCTCGTACGTCATAGGCCTCGAAAACTCATGCCACTGAGAACGCGGCGAACAACACCCGGACCAGGACACTATTTGAGCTGACGATGTGATGAGATGCAGTCGCACCCTACGGTTGCAGTATTTAGGAGTAAACATATTCAGACGCAGTTTTGCTGACGTATTCCGTTGCACCTATTCTGTTGTCGGCTACTCGTAGGTGCCTCCAATGCCACCATGAACCCAACCTCAGATACCGTCGGTCGACGTCACATCTGAGACAGCGCAGGCAAGTAGAAGCCCTCTGAGGCGCTCGAACTGGATAGCTTGCCGACGAGCTTCGCTGTCAAACGAAGCAGTGCCCAGTCTCTGGCGATCAGATTCGCACTTTATGCAACTGCGTGCCTCTCTTACTTTGTAGGCCGCGGAGCGCTTTGGTGTCGAACGATACATACGTGCGCTGAAGCTCTAGGATCTCACCAAACGAATCGTTTGCCTGAATGCTTTCCGGTCACCAGCAGTCAACAGCACGGACAGTAGAATACCTCTCCGTCGCCGCAGTTTGCATGCAGAAACGTCCCCGCTGCTTTTGAAATGCAGTACGCTTCCCGCAGCACCCGAGAAGCCAGCTTGAGCCAACGTATGTAATACCAACGACCTGGAAAACTAGTTCCACAATTTACCAATGCATTTTGCACGTCTGCTTCATCGTACAGACAGGTTACGCGGAGTGGTTTCCGTACCAGTTTCAGAAGAGCGAGCTCGTGCTGTAGTGCGGCGCCCTGTACAGAGCCGCATCGATCTGCGACAATCCAGACGTGAACGCGCGCGTGCACTGCGACTACTTGGCGGCCGTCTTGCGCATGACAGCGCACCGCGAGCGACGTTATCCACGCGCTTCTCGACGCGTTTCTCCTAGTGTGTGCTTCATGCTGGGGCAAGCGCATCTGGGGCGTTCTGTTCAATCAAACCGGGAGTCGTACCTTGTATAACTTTTGAGGTAAGAGCCGTCACAATACTTCACGGAGCTGTTTGGATACAACGCGGGAGCTTTTTACTGTTCTGAAGCAGGTAGAGCGCTCGCTACGGCAAGACGCGCACAATGTTCAGGTCTCTCTCTGCAACGGTTGGAAGAGCCAGTCTTCTGTTTAGGCGAACATATGCCGCCCAGGCAGCTGCGGTGCCGTCGCAGGTTCGGCTGCACCTGCTGCGTTTAGGCCTGCAGGGTCACGAAAACTGGGAACAGATTCGACAGCGCTATCGTGAACTTGCTCGATCGAACCACCCGGATGTGCCAGGTGGCAGCACCGAGAACTTTCAAGCTATTCAGGATAGCTACAATTATTTATCGGTGTACTACGGTCACGCAAAGCCAAGTACTCGTCACGGCTACCGTGCGGCGGCACGGTCGCAGGGCGGCGCACCCTACTACCGCAGCACGTATGCGGAGCATGTGCAGCGCACGAACGGGTCGCCTGGCCTTTTCCTAGTGTTTCCAGCGCTGCTGCTGGTTGGCTTGGGCTCATGGGTTATTATTCAGAGCGCGACTGGGCGTTCGCAGCGGGGAGAACTTCGGGCCGGTGGCACGTCGCAATATGTGCCTGAGAATCGGCAGCTTATTCTGCCACAGAAACCAGACCAGACACTTTTCCGAATACATCGTGATGAAAAATAGAAATGATCTCGAGTGCACTGCACGAGCAACGAGCATGTGACTCAGTGCGACCTGGTTTAGTGTTGATACGACGGCAACTCAGCTCGTTGAGTTCGTATTTGGGAGCTCGCCCGAAGCCCGCGTTTGCTCATCGGTTTCATGGAGGTACACATCGACGGCGTGCACCGAACAGCCTGCCAATTAGACTGGCTTGTCTCTTGACTTTGCGAAACGGAACCGTCTTACGTCTGTAGAAGAACTGGCGCCGGAGCTGTATACCACACGCGTCAAGAATCGCGTAAGGAATTCGCGCTCGATGCAGGAGCAGTGTGTTGGAGGCCTGGTAAACAGTTTTCCCAAGGCACAGCAATGTGTCAGTCTCCGGAAGCGGACTAGATCGTTCTGGCTGATGTATTCACAAGCCTGAATATGGGTATGAATTCTGTGGCAAAAAGGACGGTAGTGATCAATCGCTGTCGCGGAGTCTCGACACAGAGGGCCCTCGAAAGTGTGCGTGCACGAGCGCACCCATGTACTTACGAAGCAACATACGCGCGCACAGAAAAGCTCGAACGAATACACGTACGCGCAAACGTACGAATACACAAGCACACGAACGAATCTGCACATGTGTGTACGTCCAAAGAGATACGCGAACGAATGCGTTACTGCGGTATGACGTACGCACCAGCGATATCCGGTTGCTTGAGGCGGTTCCGAAACGAGCATCTCACAGGCTACATGAAGGCTCCGTGGCGAGCCTGTATGTGCGAGAGCCCTCCCAAAAGTCTCCATGTTTAGAGGCCTGGTGCCGAAAGCAACGGCCGAACGGCCTAGATCTCAGATGTTTCATGGGAAGCGGAGACGTTCGAGCAGCAGATCACCTCGCGGGATCGCTTTGCTGCTACGACCTCGATCACAGATCAGGGCATATCCTGCGCCTCTTCGATAGCACGGCGACTAGCCTGACTCACGTCTAATGCGATCACTGAATTCGAGTCAGTGTTCGAAGGATTGCATCCTAGTACCCAGTGTGGTTGTATGCAGTTAGGTTTGTGTACTGGGTGCACGTCTCGCCGATTGCGAGGAGTCTGCGATGCAGCCATAATTGCCACATACATTGCGCTTTCAGGATTGCGAGCAGCGTGAACGCAACGGCATGATGCTCAGCGTGCTTTATCGAGCAAGCACCAGCTGTATCCGATGACATTCGGTCTCGTTCGTTGTATCACTAGGCTTGGCACGTGCAACGATCAATCTCGGACCGCATTCCGAAGCCTGCACGATCGCTGAGCATTGACAATCATGTTTGAAAAACATGGAACACTTCCTTTAGCTCGTGCGTGTACTCTGAAGGTTTGGTCTCTTCGACCTTTCCTCGAAATCAGCCTTTGCGCGCTATTTCTGTGAGTGCTTGCCTATTCTGTGCCGTATCTCACTCTTTGAATACGGCGGTCTCTCCTGCATCTTCAGCTCCATTATCAGTGGTCGACGAATGTTGATGGCAGTGTTCAAGTCCCTATGTCGCTGCTTGCGGCTGCTGTCAGCAAATATCATGCAAATGCGCAAGTCATGATCTATGCTTCGCTTGCGATTTCCATCTTTCTTGTTTAGAGCCTCGGTGCGCCTGTAGGAACTGTGACGCTCGGCCGTGGACAGGTATTCCCAGATAAGTGCACCGCGCCTGCTCCTCTGAGCTCCCCGTTGTCGCGCCTGAAGGATTGCTTCACCGCATGGTACATGCCCTTAACGGGCACAGAAGGATGCACTGAATCCACCGGTCTATTTACGCGCCGTACGTCGTTGCCCAGCATCACGAGCTTCGTCTGGGCGATCAGCTAGGCAAGCACGCCGTCCGTTACACGTGAACGAGCACGCTGTTCCATTCGATAGAGGATTTGTGGAATGCGATGTTGTCCAGGATGAAAAAAGTACCCAAAGCGCTATGCAATCTGGAGAACAAGTCGAAAGATTTTATCCGTCTGGGATTCCTCCATGTGAAGCGGTGACGCGCGCTGCACTGGAAGCGATTGCTGAGATATCTAAAGTCCGAGTCCAGACCCTTTTCCATGTGAATATTAAAGACGAAAGCCTCGAGTAACATATCCCCTGAGAAGACTCGTTTAGCTATTACATATCGTTTCTCCAATGGCGTCAGAGGGATCTCAATCTGTGTCTCTAACTGAATCTATTCATTGATGACAAGAGTTGAATAATTTTTCTGCCTTCGCTTGCGATCAAGTCTTCAAAGGACGTCGCCGAGTAGCTTTTCGTATCAATGCAGTGGCGCGAATCGTTGCGCCCACGAGTTGCATTGAGACAGAGCTCTCAAAATCTTGAAGTACGCTTGAGTTCAGCATGCTAAATATAAAGAAAAGGATGAGGTGAATGCTTGAACGGTTTTATTGGATGATAATATCAGTTGTTTTACGAACCCTTCCTCGAGGACGTCGCAAATCATCTTGACCTCGGTGATTTGTCTAACGCCAGCGACTAGGATTCGAAGGAGCAACTCCCAAAAGACGACTGGGAATCCTCAGTCTGCGAATAGAGACTTTAAGCTCTATATCCTGCACGCAGAATGGAGAAGATTCACATCTAAGCGACAATTTCGGAAAAATAAAAAGTCAGGAAGAGAGCGAGTTCTTCATTTTTCCACTTTAACCTCACATGATCTCCCCCGAGAATCATTGGCCAGTATCGTTGAGCACACTTACGGTAACAGGACCGCAATGGGTGGATCTCTCACCCGCGAAAATAAAACGATAGCCGATTGAAGCAGGGGGTGCGTATCCGGCGCCACAAGCTTCAAGTGCTCGGAGTGTCAACATCGCGGCAATGTTCTTCTTCCCCAGTTCGGAGTCAGAACCTGTTGCTCGTGTGAAGCAGTTACAGTTCAAGCCGATGTTGCCATACGTGCAGCAGATCTAGTAAAGATCCGTTGAGTACGTCTCTCCGGCGATGCCTTCGCGCTTGCGAAGGCCATCATCCCAGACATCGACGACGACACCTTCCGATGTGTCCTCAGGGCCAATGGTACCATTCGCGTCGTCTGCATCGCGGTTGACAATCTCGCCATCAAGTACCGCGAGCGCATCCGCTGAAAAGAAGCGCGGCAACAGAAACGATCGAACAACCATGAGAAGGCCAATCACCGCAGGAAAGAACAAAGTTGTCTGCGGAATCATCTTCAGTGTCCAGAGCGTAGCAAGACAGACGAACTGAATGGCTGTAAAGGCGTTCACAATCGCAGGGCGAATCTTCCGCATCGGCGAATCATCGGGGTACAGTGCCGGGTCCACGAACAGCAACCGAATTCGTCGGAGGAATTCGTTGCCGCTCATCATCCTTCTGCCCATGTAGAGAAAGAGGCCGCTGATCACGGCAATCGGAATGCGCCGCAACAGCGGGAGCAGCAACAGCGACATGCCCAGCGCAAAGTGTATCATGAAGCCAGTGAGACGGTTCTCGACAACGGAGACAATGCGCTCGCGCGGTGAACGCTCGCCCGGTCGCAAATACGTTTCGGTTACCGCCAAGCTGCGAACGTGGTTCAAGCTCTGCACCGTGGCGGCACACATCCATGGAAGGCCCAGAAGCGAAGCGATCAACGTAATGAGAGACAGAATCAAGAGATCTAGATGGTACGCTTCACCTTTCCGGAGCCTATGTGCGGGCGAGTTCACCACACGAACAGTTATGTTTTGGTCCAGGAAGAAAAGAACCGTCAGCAGAATAGCCGGAATGATCGCAAAAAGTCGAACTTGAACAGGAGCTGCAAAGATCGGAATGAGCCACGAGCGATTGCCTGCCAGCTGGAACTTGACCGGCACCTGCAAACGTCCAAGTGTATAGCCACCCCATTCAGGTAATTGTGAAACCAGCGTCATGGAAAATATCGCGATGGCGGCGCCAAAGTCAGATAGAAATTCTCGAACAGTGCGCCTCAGGTATCGAGACTGGCGAAACTCGCTCAGCGTTCGGCCAACAATGAAAGTACCCAGCGACAAGCTGAGACTCATGAACGCCTCAGTCTTGTCCATACCGCATTTTCGAAAGTTCGAGCCAATCGATCGAAACGCCTCGTATAGAAACGTTGCGGCAATCAGAGCGTTAAAGCAGTCATCCGTGAAACGTGTGCAGTAACGTATCAAAGAGCTCGCGTTGAAAATCGCAAGTAGAAACAGAAAGAACGCCGTCCAGATTCCCACCCATGCATATGTTGGCAGGAACGGGAGACCTGCAGACGCACACACCTTGTACAATGATGCAGTAAAGGCAAGGGTCAAGCCGGTTGGACCAACAATCGTAAGAGGCTGCCCCGCCAGCGTATGGTATATCATGCCACAGATCGACCCAGACACGAGGAACTCAACGACGCCAATAGCGCCGTTCGTAATCTGCGCCGTAATGCCCCCGAAAGCAACAATCGGGGCAAGGCACGCAAAGTAAAGGAAGAGAATCGCTGCCAATGACTTGAGACACAGTCCATCGCTCCAGTCGCCCCAAAAGTGTGGCGCTCTTTTAGCGATATCATGCGCGAGGCCGGTGAGCGGAGGCCAGGGCGGAGCGGACAACCCGTCGGAGCCCGCGCTCGCTGCCAACGCACCAACAGCTGTAGAGACTTGCAGCCGACGCGTTTGAGACGGCCTGTTCCCATCGAGCTGCATCTTACAGAGACTGTAGTGACCGCCGACAGGAAGCTTCCGCAGCCGTCGCGGCTTGCGTTGCCTTAGAGCTACCTCATGCCTCTTGGGGCAGACGGTCGTAGTTGGGCGAGAGGAAACCTGCCAGAAGGACAGCGGCGCGTGGGCGCCTGTCACTGCTGCCCGCTGTTGGCGAGAGCGGCGGCACGTCGGGCCAGTGATGAATGACCAAGCGAGGAAACGCACCCCGCGAGTTTCTTGTTGTACTTTTGCCTCAAGCAGCGTAGCGCGAGAGCTGGACGAGCCCATGAGCGAGTCCCGGACACTATGCTGCACCATTTTAGCCAAGTTAGTTGAACCACTTTCCTTTGAATGGGTGCCGAACGGCGTACAGTTGCGTGGCTGGTGGTAACGTCGCAGCGGCAACGTACGGGCGACTCAAAAAGGTTGTGCAACGTCACAAAAGGCTCGTAACGCACGGCGGCACCGGCCCGAGTCAGTGAATCCTATGCCTTCGATCAGAAACTAGGACAATGCACGTGCTCTCACAGCAGCTCCACCAGAAATACCCACAAGTTCTGTCCCAGCAAGAGCAGTCTGTGCCGACGGCTATAGACGCAGCCGCTGAGCGACTCGCACCGCAGCTGGGGCCGGATTACGCTGCGGCCGTTCGAGGGCCTCGGCTACGGAACGAGGTCCGTCGGCGAAAACTTTCATCGGTTTGCGAGTATCGTAGAACGCTTCGTATATCAGCGAGAGCGCATGATGTGGTAGTGTAAAGCCTGCTGCATACAGTATCTGAGCATTCGTGTTGATGATATGTCCAGTGCACAGTGTCCGCGAGGGTGTGGTCCAACGTTATGCTCGCTGCACAGGAATGCATACGAGACATACGCAGCAGCAGATTCCAGCCATGAATCGCCATTACTATTGACCGTTGGCCAGGAAAATCGTTCCATTTGTAAACGCGGAGGTCGGGATTTGGTGAACTGCTGAACGGTGTTGTACCAATGGCTTGTTCCAGGCGAGTATCCAATACCCACTCTCCGGGGCGAAGACTTCCCCATCGAAAGCCCTCTGTAATTCAGCGCAATATGCGCATCAAATACTGAACGATTCCCTGAAATATTCGCATAAAGACAGAACTGCCGAACGCCCCAGGTGCACGAAGTATTTTCCAGTATTGCTGAGACGGTCAAGTTTCGGTGCAAAAAGTGCTTGCGTGCATATTGTCGCTGCTGGAATGACACTGTGTCACGCCCTGTTGTGTTCGATTGCCTCGCCTTCTAGAGTTCAGTCACCGCACGGTGCACCATCTCGTGCATTCTGTTCTTCTCCATTCTCTTCTTCTCTACAGGTTTTACCGTGTGCTCGTGGACGTGCTGCGTGTATGTCGTCCTAGACGCATCGACGGGAATCCTGCACGCTCGATTCTTCCAGGAACTGAACGCGCTCTTTTAAGGAGCACGAGTGCAGCCTTTGCGTGCCACAGCAAAACCAGCGCAGTAGGCTAACAGCGAACGACACGACAAATTAGCTATTTCCCTTTCAGAGTTGTTGAAGAACTTGGCGAATGTACGCCTCCTGTCCAGACACAGCCAGAATCGATGACGATCCTAGTCCGATCGCGCGCATACCAGTTGAAAATCGTCCACTAGTCACATTTGGGCGCGCATATGCTATCCAAAAGCGCGGAATCCCTTCCAGCGGTCTCACTCTTCCGGGGCGCTGAGACGGGGCTGCAACGGGTACGTGGTTCGTCTCATAAAGCACTCTCCACTGACCCGCATATGGTTTATGAGGTTGGGTTGGGGCGCTTCGGAACCGAAGCTGAAGACTCTTTTCATATCCGTCTCTTCAAGGTATCCAGCGAAGCGCGTCTGCATATCTCTGATCCTATGTGCAGGTCGTTTTGTACCTTCTGTCCCGAGCATCAGTTCTCGTTCGAGGTTTAGGCCGGAAAATTCCAAGGGAAATTCCAGTCGCTGGCAGGGTGCATCAGGAGCTCCGACAATCGCATTTTTGACGCGACACCGTTGGGCGAGAGAAGCTACGCGATACCAATTAGAGTCCTGAATCTCATTTTCTGGAAAATTCTCCCCGTAGATAAATTATAAAGTGCCTGGCAATCGTTTCAGACCAAGGTTTCCGCTCCGACATTTTTCCTTCCTCTCACTACTTCTCGTATTTTCGGAGAGATGTTTCCCTACTTTTTCCCGATATTTCTCCTCGCTCTCTTTTCCCGTGTCCTTTTACTTGGCGGGTTGCGAGGACGTGTTTGCCGTAGAAATCATGCGTTTCCTCCGTGGCATTCAGGCATACTGTTTCGACGGTGGCATGAAGCTCGGCTTTACGCTTGAGTATTTCTCTCCTATGCCGCAAATGCCGTATCGTCAACTTTGCTGCCTCGAGCCCGCCCGTGGACCCAATCGCGCCATTTCGCTGGCCCCCACGAACGAAAAGGCGAGCACCAGAGCGGCTCAGTACTGGTGATTGTTGAGAACGAGTTGTTGCAGAATCATTCATGGAAGATCTTCGGTGCCCTGAACACGAACGATGCGTCCATGGATCCGTTTGCGCATAAATGCCGCTTGACATTAGAGAAGACGCGTTCGACTGAATTGATCCCTGAGGAAAACCTGACCCGAAGAGCAGCTGAATGCAAATATCAGCAGCGTATACCTCGACCGATTTTGAGTGTTGAAATGCAACGTTGGCTAGGAGCAGGATATGAACATGTGGGAAGCAGAAGCGAAGAAGAGCTTTCAAGAACGACGGGATGTTGAGCGATTCCGGCCGATTAGCTATTTACGGGCGCCCGCAGCATGGAATCGCCGCTAGGGCTGACACTGTCGCCATGCTTTCTCGTCTCTTCTTTACGAACAGCGGTTTACTGGTATTTTATTTCCCATGTACAGGTCTAGCAACGCTTCCAAATGAAGTTTCATCGAGTTCAGTGGACACCTGTCCGTACTGCACTGAGCGTTCGCATTCCATTACGGAATCGGCCAGGAGCTGCTCAACGCGCGGCGGTCTCTCATCCAAGCGCACTTCTATGTTTACCATCCATGTCTCAGCGTCAGCATATCTGTCAATGGTACGGAAATTGCACATCTTGTAGCTTCTCTGCGAGTGCTTCTTAAAGAACGAATGGCCAGGAGCGGATCGAAAAGCAGAGAGTCATTTAGACATTGTTTGATAAAGTCTGTTTCGAATGCACAAAATTCAAGATGAGGGCGAGGAGAAGAGTTAATCATCCACCCGCTCACCGTAGAAAGACTGTCTCAGACCAGTAAACCCGTTTTTCGCAGCCTAGCAGTGACAGCGTCAACACTTTTCGAAAACCTTTTGGAATACGGAGTACACATCCCCTTTGTTGACTACCCTTGACAAAAACAGCAAAACCAAAAATGGCGTGCAGGTCCAGGTCTTTCACAAAGCACCGCGTTGGGAGCGAACATCTGAGAGGTCCTGGTGCCGTACGCACCAGAGCCCACGCGGCAATCTTTTCTCGATACTTACCACCAAGCCAGTGGCATCTTCGCCCACTTGAGATAACGGCAGCAGCTGGAGCAGCGCAGCGCAAAGAAACGGCGCCCGCGGCTGCCGCCAGCGACAACCTTGACGCACTCACTTCGCGTACTCCAGGGTCCACTGTTGCGCAATCTCCTTCGCTCGTGCAATGTCTTTCTTCCAGAGCTCTGCGGCTTCATTGTTAAGGGCATCCTCGGGGTTCGGCTCCGACATAAGCGCCTGTATCGACAAGAGCACGGTGCGAATCTGGAGCGCTGGACTCCAACGATCCTTCAGAATATCCAAACAGACCCTACCTAGCCGGTCGATATTTGGATGATAGATTTTCGTTAAAAACCGGGCACGCGGTGCTTGCATCGGGTAGTCTGCGGGCAAGAAAAGCTCAAGTCGAAAGACACCGCCCTCGTAGGGCGAGCCCTCGGGGCCTGCCAGGATGACGTTGAAGTACCGCGCGTTCTCGTCGTGAACTGTAACGGAAATTCCCGGTACAGGATCCTTCGCAAGGCGTTCTGTCTCTTTAAGAATGCGCTTCGATAAATGTCCACTCATTCGTACGGCGAACGATACCACGAAGACCCTGGGCTATTGAAAAGCTAGAACTAGCGCCTCTCGACCGGAGGTGCGAGCGCAAATCGGTACGAGTTTCGAGCGTATGGCGCATCCAGGATGACTACGCGGGTGAAGCCGTTGTTAACGCTACACGCGAGGCAGTGATACGACATTCATGTGTGTACGTGTGTTGTGTGACTGTGTCTGTGTGTGGTATACGCCGCAATCGTGTGGGCTGCGGGTATTCTCCGATATACGCTAGCCCGCTCCACTTGCACCGACAGAAATGCGCTTTAGCTTAGCATCTATTGTGCAGATTCTTGTCGATATGCAGCACCGACGATGCGGGTTCGGCGAGATGTCCAATGGAAAAAGCTCCGGATCACGGCCCCTATTCGGATGATTCTCAGCGGTATGTAGCACGTGTGAGATGTCCCATGGGAAATGATACAGTGTGGCAGTTGAGTTTTGCGGGCGCGGTGACACTTCACCAGAAAAAGAGCGGGGTCATCGAGGACCCCACGAGATCGAAGCAAAATTTGCCCTGGCTCTCTCGACAAATAGGCGTACAAACTGTTTCTTAAGTAGCTTGATTAGCGAAAGTGGTACCTGCACTGAATTCATTGGAAAAGATCTTCGCAGACAATTCGAAAAGCTGTCTTGCTCGATGCTCCGATCAGCGTTGGTACATATCGCCGGCGATTTCAACCTTGTCCATCTGGAATAGAATCACTCCAGATCGCAGGTGCCTCGTCATGTAGACGGGCTGGTAGGGCAATCATGGTCTTCACCGCGTGGCCGGTGTCTCGATGATAGGTCGTCGCCAACGATGAGAACGCCCAGGCCATTGGCATTTCGGCACTGCAGGCTTGTGTGGTTCGCCAGTGCCCGCTTGGGAGGCTGCGATGGGTTCAGGCGGGCCCTATCCATGAGATGCACTCCAACGACGTGCATCGCGACGCCGAACGCCAGCTGCGTATCTCCAAACCTGTCAGACAAAAATGTAATACTAAAATGCTCGCTCTGTTCCTTGTTTTCGACTTTTTGAAATTTGCTTACATGTACGGCCTCGATATTCGAAAGCATCAATAACGACCTAAAGACCGATACGTAGTTTGAGGATTCTCGCACGTAGTTTCGGAGTTGGCCCATCTAAGCTTCGCCGACGGAATTCGTTACGTCACTGGAATCATGCTGAATCGCGGCGCCTCGACCAAGGGTTCATAAACGAAACGAGATTCTCGTCCTGTTCATACGTATATGCCTCCATTCATTTTTGTTCTATGCTTGGAGCTTGCTCAAATCAAGCAATCTTCAAGTTCACGATCTGTCCATTGCGAGGCAGCCCGTGGGCCCAGCAACACGCGCCGCTAATTGACGAGGAAAAAAATCGGTGTCGTCCATTGACGGCTTCTTCTTCAGTGATTCATGCCGAAAGATCACTAAACAATTCAAGTCAAACAATCAACTTCTTTTGAACCAAAAATTTTCCTCCATTTGTGTACACTGAAGAAGCGGCGTTCCATAGCTGCATGTAATGCCGCTGTGTGATATGCTTCCAGGTGCTCCCGTTTCTCACGTTTACATGGAAAAGAGCCCTGGACTCGGCCTTCAATCATCGCAGCAATCACTTCGAGTAGAAAAAGAGTCATCGCTTTGCACAGAGGGCACGTGTACGCATCAAAATTTCTCGACATTATCTCCGAACTGGATTCCCCATCCAATACTTGTTCCTTTATGACCAACATTGTCTTTCACCAATCCTCCATCGAGTCCAACAGCGTGCGGTCGACTACACACCGGACAGAGTACCAGCCGAAGAGAGAGCCCATAACAAGTCCGCGATCGACGGATACGGCTATGCACAGAAACCGAGGTGGACATCGACGGGAGCCTTCTGTACCCGTCGAGGGCATGTTTCGAGCTATGAATCCAGCGTCCACGTGCCACAGGCCCGAGCCCGGTCGACGGAGTTAGCTGGACATACGCGAGCATCTGACCACAGTCAGGTGTCACCGCTGCGACGCGCGCATTGAGACAGTACACCAGAAAGCCGAGCATGGCAAGCAATGCGTGGATTTCAACCTCTGCCGGTGCAGGACATGCGTGAGCAACATCCAGAAGCACCAAAATCGGGACTTGAACGCTGCCATCAACCTCATTCGACTGCTAGCCATGGAGCTAGAGAGATATATAAGAGACCTGCGAACGGGAAGCCGGAGATAAGACAGAGAAAAAGGAAGCAGTCGCAGAAAAGAAAAGCCCCGGAAGGCGGCTGTTGATGACACTGGGAAGAGACCCAAAGTTTAGAGCGCATGCCAGCGTCAAGAAAGAGGTACCCGTTCCGTTTCATTCTGAAATGGGTACATGTCCTGCGAACGAAGAGGAAATTCCACTGGAGCACCATGTTCCAGCTTCCAGCGATCGCTGATTGATCCATTTGCTAGCCGATTTACGCGTTTGATTCGAGTATGCAAGCACCCGATGGCTTCAGTGCCGAACGCACTGCTTTTTTGATTGTTCAAGAAGGGCACTGCCTCCAAACAGTAGCGAATACGACGTTCGTTCTTCCACAGACGCCCTGCATGCAGTCACCGCAAGTCCACATAAACGATACGCGGTTTCTCAGGATGCTGCATTTTGTCAGAGCGTTCGAATCAATGCAAAAGATGATCCACGGCGCCCAGACGTTCAGACCAGTGCATCCGCATCAGGAGGAGGCGCTCCCGGCCAAAATGCACATAGTCAAATGTTTCGCTCGGTGGATCAGCTGCCATGATGAAAGCCCAAACACTCCAGATCCAGTGACTCAGTAGGCTGAAAGCATTCGCCTCAGCGACAAGACGATCCCGTTCCAAGGTCGATACCGAAGCGCTACGGCATCTCGAGCTGGTTGCGGTGTCTATTGCGTCGTCACTCTGTGAAAATGCTGACAACGATGCCAGATATGCTTCCGCGAAACGATGCTGCTCGGCTTCAGTCGGATATCGTGCAAACGAATCAAGCGGCTTCAAGCCACAGTTCTCCGTGAGACCCATCCATTCGTTGAAGTGGTTCCCAAGGTCATACGCCCGCGGTGCGTAACCTGCATACTCGAAATCCACAAAACGAATCATCTGTTCCGTCGGATCGTAGAGTATGTTCGCACCAAGCAGGTCATTGTGGCAGAACACAATGTCATCTGCAGGCAGACGGTGCCGTAACTCTTTGAACTCGTTCTGTAAACGCGTTGGCTTGCCGTTGCAAAGCTCCTCAACCGGCAGGCAGTGCCGTTCCTCAGCTTTCCTCAGCAGTCTCTCGCAGAACTCCCACTGGAGTGCTATTGCTTGGGCTCGCGGCAGTGTCTGTTCCGAGGGCCTAAAACAATGTAGCCGCGCGAGAGCGCTGGCGACTTGTGAATAGACTTGCTTGTCGTGCAGCGTGCGATAGTCGAGCGGCTTCCCAGTGAGAACGCCTTCTACTCTTCCGCGAGGAAAGATGCCCAGCAACGGCGGTCCAAGACCAGCGGCCGCTAGCTCTGCATACAAGCTGTTCTCCCGGCGACGGTTAAAAAAGTCACCGGAGCCAAAGATTCGAACGAGAACCGCGGTGCCGGTGACTGTACTTGTACACCGGTACATTCGGTTCGTAACCCCACCCTGAACTCGCTCCACCGTGCAACACGAGGGCGCCCAGGCGTTATCTGAGAAGAGCTTCCCAAGGACTAGCAGCACCTCACGTTCCTCTGCCTCGGTAGCTCGAGCGGCCTGCGTCGCCAGTTCCACGTCTCGTCGCTCGACTTCACCCCCCGCATCTTCAAGGGTTTGCAGCACCATTCTACGCACGGTGGCTAAGCATTCGCTTCAGAACAGCGATGCTCTGCCTGTTCTTATGCTCCGAGGCAGTTCAACGTCTACTCGGCTATTGTGCTGGTCAACTCGAGCCGAGCCCTTACCGTTCAGGAAGATCCTGTGAACTGAAAAAACGATCTGAGACGTTGGGAAATTCTGCGCGCGGCGCCGACGCTGCGTTTCAGGCGAAGTCGCAGCAGCAGCAGCAGCCGTAGTAGTCGTAGTTTGCGGATCTCGATTGAACCATCGAAGCTCGCATGGTCGTCAACAATGTCTACATCTGAGCAGCTGCAGTATTCGATAAATATCGAGTTTCAATGATGAATACATCTTACGATACCGCAGTTCCTTTTCGTGACCGCAAAATCGAGGTTTTCTCTGCGCTGTATCGGCGGAGGCTGGTATTGCATCAGCTCAGAGGCTTCGCGCTCGGTGGCAACGGTTACGACAGAGGGCAAGGAGAGGATCCGAACAGCCCATGCACGCTCCGGGAATGGTAGTCTTGCTTCATTGCAGCATAAAGCACCATCGTCTCACTGGTTGTTTCGGACTGGGCAGCGTTGACGACACCTGCAGAAATGGACGGACGATCCAGACCGCCAGCGAAGAGAGCTTCGATCTGCGCACAGAGCCTCGTACTGCAGGGCATGATCGACCGAAAAGCAACCCACCCGCTCCGAGACTGGACCCGGGTTCGATTCATGTCCATCGCTAGAAAGCTGTTACGGATCGCGGTCCGCTCGTCATGCAATCGTTTCCGAGCTGATCGGCAGCTGAGCTGCGGGCGTACGCAAGGCCAGACTCCATCGCAACCTGTCGATACCGCCACGGACCGACGAGGCGCTTGCGGCACCGTTGCAGGCGCTTTTACCAGCCTCGGCAGCCGCAGCATCGTTTGAACGGAGCACGATCTCCGAAGACAAACCTGGTTTGTGGTTCATTGAACGAAGACGTCTCGGAAGGCGGCGTGGCGGCCTCTCTGGATACCCATCATATCTCACGCACTCGTCGATGCCCGCGCCAGCGCATCGGTCCACCAGAATCATCAGCATTTGCAGCGCGTTGCATCTGACACGTATATAGGTATCAAAATGTCCATATCTATACAATACAGTAGCACTTGCATGGCGCCCCGGCACCGCACCACCCGCATCGCTGGACGTGCCGCAAACGCCGCGTCGCGATCGCTCCCGCGATGCGCGATCGGGGCTGATGCGTGCACCACTGCTCCGCGCATCCATGCGGTTGCCGCGTACGCATTGCTTCTCGCACAACGACGAGAGACTTTGCTCCCGAGGGAGCTGCGCACGTAGGCAATGACGTTCGTGACGCTACCACTCTGTGCAAGCAGAAGCGTTGAACCTAGCTTGAAGTGTGCTGCCTGTCGGCGCGGAAGTCGTTTAGGGCTTGGCGGCCGATTAAGGTCGAGGCTGCGTTCCTCCCCTGGCTCGTCGTCTCTGAGGTGCCTGCAACCTAACGGGACACCTAGTGCTGGGCACCAGGGAAATAAAGCAGGAAATGTGAACACTTTTGGTAAAACTGTTCTTGTTCTTGGGGGGGATGGATTTTGTGGCTGGCCGACCGCTCTCCATCTGTCAGATCTGGGGTACAGTGTCGTAATTGTCGACAACTTGTCGCGGCGCAAGATCGATATCGAGCTGGAGTGCGAGTCCTTGACGCCTATTGCGGCACCGAGCGAGCGCATCGCTGTTTGGAATGCCTTGTCCGATCGCGAGATTCGCTTTGAGTTTATGGACGTTGCTCATGAGTACTGGCATTTGTTGGAGCTCATCAAAAGGGAGCAACCCTGCGCTATCGTGCACTTTGCGGAACAGCGGGCTGCACCGTACAGCATGAAAGGGAGCCGCCAGAAACGTTATACAATTGATAACAATGTGAACGGCACCATGAGCGTGCTGACAGCGGTCGTGGAGTCCAACCTGGATATCCATGTTGTTCACCTGGGCACCATGGGCGTCTACGGCTACGGCTCCAGTGGCGGCAAGATTCCCGAAGGCTACCTCGATGTCGTGCTGCCCTCCGGAGAGCGCCGCTCGATCCTGCATCCAGCCTACCCGGGGAGTGTCTATCACGCCTCCAAGTGTCTCGATGCGCTGCTGTTTCAGTTCTTTGCAAGGAATGATGGGCTTCGCATAACGGATCTGCATCAAGGCGTCGTTTGGGGCACGTTCACCCAGAATACCATGCGCCATGAGCTCTTAATGAATCGTTACGACTACGACTCCGATTACGGCACCGTGTTGAACCGCTTTTTAATGCAAGCTGCATGTGGGCTGCCTCTTACGGTTTACGGAAGTGGTGGGCAGACTCGAGCCTTTATTCATATTAGCGATACCTGCAAGTGTATCGCACTTGCGCTAGCAAATCCGCCTAATCGCGGCGATCGTGTCAAGATCTACAACCAAGTCGCAGAGACACATCGCGTGCGCGACCTCGCGGCTCTTGTCGCCCGGAAAACGGGCGCCAGTGTGCACCAAATTCCCAATCCTCGGAACGAGGCCTCCGAGAACGAACTCGATGTGAGCAACCAGAATTTTCGTTCGCTTGGCTGGGACCCTGTCACACTGGAGGAGAGTCTGCTCGAGGAGGTGGTTGGTGTCGCGGAAAGATATCGGCATCGCATTCGCCGTGACAAGGTCATGCCCAGCAGCTTCTGGAACCGGGAGCGAGAAGAGGCGTGTCGCGCGAATGCGACAAACTCGAGCGACGCACTAGCCGAGATATCGGCTGCGGCGAGTTCCGAGTGGCGTGATGAGGTGTTAAAGCAGCTGGCCAATGGTGACGACAAGAAACTCGAGCGTATGCGCTCGGCGCTGCGAGATGAACCCTAGAGCAGTTTACGCAGGTGGCTTGTTACCAAGGTCGCTCCGATCATGCGCTTGCGTGTCGCCAAGCGACGCTAGCAGAAAAGTGCGAATATAGAAACCACATGACGTGCGGCCTTCCATTCGGATGAAAACGCTGTCCGAGAGACCGCATCCCAGATATAAGTTGTACCGCAAGGGCTACAAAAAGTAAGTCTAAAGCAACGCCTGAATCCTGAGACAATAGCATTCGACTCGATCGTTCGCGAAATGGGTATCGCGGACCCATCTGAGCGCATCTACCCAGGACGTGCGGATCCGCACCTGAGGCCGTCAATGGATAGGATCCACCGTTTAAAGCGCGCTGTTCGCCACGGAAAACCCTACAGCCACCAAGCCAGTTGCCGTGAAGCTCCTCAATGCATCGGCCAATGCTTCTTCCGACACGGCATTTCCATTGCATGCATATTCAAATCGTACCTGGTACGCGTCTATGTGATCAGCGTATACGTAGCAGCCAGCTGAGACGCAGTCGACACCCGCTCCGTTTCCTAAGCTTTCCGAGTAAATATTAAAACTCGTACTGGAAAGAGCCACTGCGCAGACGCAGCCGTCAAGGAGAAGCTCGCTGATGAAAGCGTCTGTGGAGACATGCGGCATGCCAAGTGCACACGAGTCCCGTTAACCTTTATCAGAAGTGCGTGGGCTTCGTTCCTCAGCGAAGCTGGTTCAGATACAGGTATTTGAAATAAGATCAGCGCTGAACACTCTGCAGATTGCCAAACCCTAAAAACGCTGTGACACCAAGCACGAAAGAGGCCGCGAACGTGCCCCACTCGAATGCACGTCGGGCAAGGCGAAGCTGCGTCTTCCTCGGTTAGAGCAAACGGCGCTTCGGCTCGACACTCGTTCGGCCATAGCGCTGTCCACCACGAGCAGCAGAGGCAGCTGCGGTGCAAGGACCGTCGTAGCTGCCACGGAAGTGCTGCAACAGCGCTCACCGAAGCAGCGCACGACTCCGAGTCCGTCGCGGGGTGGTTCATGAAAACCTGCCCTCGGACTAGGTCTGTCTAGCTACGTACCAACGCCTGTCATGATAGTACGACACCAACTCACATCATCGAAACGACAACTCGGGGCAGTATACGCAACACTTGTGGCGCAGTAGAGGCTCGTGTAAAACGGTTTTTAATGCACCTGCTGTTGCCAGCTGTGTCGCCAGCAACTAAGCTTGCGCTCTGCCGGCTCGCGGGGGTATTTTTGATTACCGGAACATTGACAAGGACACGGAATCCCGCTTTGCGTGAGGAAGAGCGGCAATCAAGGATCATGCTGCGTATCTTTCTATCAACGGAATGTTTGCAATGACGCGGAATACCTGGTCGCGCGATGGACACCGGTCTCCGGGAAAACCATCCAAAACGCCACACCATACCGGCAAGTTCCAGTGGGCAATACCCTCGCTTCCCGTTAGTCATTCTGGTCACTTGCGACCGATCCACCGCAGGCGCTTTCTAGTCGACGCAATGAACAATGCTGCTGCTGCCTTGTACGCGAAGCCGGGCGACTCGAATTGCACACTATCGCTGCAGGCAACGCATCCGTTGGAGCTCCGCATGCAGATACCAGTATGAAGAGGCACGAAAAGTCATTCCAGGAACCGGCCTTGAATACCCGAACATCCACCATACCAGAATGAAGAGGCACGAAAAGTCAGAATGGTAGTGTGCCCTATGTACCCGAACATCCACCACACCAGATTGAAGAGGCACGAAAAGTCAGAATGGTTATGTGCACTACGCACCCGAACATCCACCATACCAGAATGAAGAGGCACGAAAAGTCATTCCAGGAACCGGCCTTGAATACCCGAACATCCACCATACCAGAATGAAGAGGCACGAAAAGTCATTCCAGGAACCGGCCTTGAATACCCGAACATCCACCGATACCGAAATGCAGCGCGACGCGTCCAGGAAAAAATCGCGGCGATATCGAGGCATCCGTTGCGTACAAGCAGGTGGAGGTCGCTCTCCAGGAAAGATGTTCGTAGCTTTACCAAGTGTGCTGTTCACCAGCAAACCCTCAAGGATACGTACTGTTAAGATTGAAAAGCGTAGAACGTTATTTGCCTGCGACAGGGCGAAAGCAGGCACCGATGGGAACGCTAGCAACGCTGCGGCGTCAGCACCGAAACCCTCTGCTGCGAGCAGCGGGCGATCTGCTGGTACTGCAGCTCGAGACCAGGTAACGATCAGTGCCCAGACGAGTTCGTCAAACTCGCGAATGATAGATCGAAGCACCGCTTCTTCGCAAACAGTACAGGTTGCGTCCATGTTTGACTCGATGACGAAGCGCCGTGAGGCTGCTCGCCGCGAGGCGCTGAGCATCGTCGTGCTGGGCGCGTCCGGGGATCTGGCCCGCAAGAAGACGCTCCCGGCGCTTTTCTCACTCTACTACCATGATCTGCTGCCGAGCGACTTTTATGTGGTCGGCTACGCACGATCAAACATGACGAGCGAGGCGTTCCGAAACACGATCAAGTCAAGTTTGACCTGCCGCGTCATCGAAGGCCCCGAGTGCGCACGCAAAATGGAGCATTTCCTCTCGCGTTGTTTCTACGTTTCCGGAACTTATCATGAAACTACTGCATTCCGAACGCTGGACGAGTTTCTCGTGAACGAGTTTGAGAAAGAGCGCTGGACTCGCGGGGTTCCGACCAATCGCCTCTACTACTTGGCGATTCCTTCCAACGTCTTCGCTGAGGCCTGTCGCGGCATCGCCCATGCCTACACCAAGCCTCCGGAGTCGACCAAGGGCTGGATGCGGGTCGTCTTGGAGAAACCGTTCGGGAAAGATCTGGATACCTTCCAGACCCTGCACCAGGAACTGCAATTGTACATTAGCGAGGAACAAACCTTCCGCATTGACCATTACTTGGGCAAGGAGCTCGTTCAGAACGTGCTGGCGCTGCGTTTTGCGAATTATTTTTTGGAGCCTCTCTGGAACAACCAACACATCCAATCTATCCAGGTGACGTTCAAGGAGAACTTTGGTGTCGAGGGACGCGCTGGCTACTTTGACCAGTACGGAATCATCCGCGACATCATGCAGAATCACCTGCTGCAAATGGTGGCGCTGTTCACGATGGAACAGCCGGCTTCTTTGAACGCCGAAGATATTCGTGACGAGAAAGTGAAAGTCTTGCGCAGTTTGGAAACGCTACGTGCTACAGATTTCGTCATCGGGCAGTATATGGGGTATCGGGAGGAAGACGGCGTTCGTCCGGGCTCCAAGACGCCTACGTTTGCAGCGTGTCGGATGAACATTCGAAACCGACGCTGGGACGGTGTACCGATCCTGGTCAAAGCGGGGAAGCATTTGGATGAACGCCTCGCGGAAGTGCGTGTCACGTTCCGCAGTGTGCCTGGTAGTATTTTCTCGCTTGCGAATACCCTGCCGAACAATGAGCTTGTTGTTCGCGTTCAGCCCGACGAAGCCATTTATCTTCGCATCGTCAGCAAATCCCCGGGGTTGACCTCTCGCCTAGAAGAGGCGCGTCTGACGCTATTCTACCGGACGGCCTGGGAAGAAGCGCACGACATTCCCGATGCCTACGAGCGCCTCATCTTGGACGTCATCTATGGTGACAAATCGCTCTTCATACGAAGCGATGAATTAAAAGTCGCCTGGGAGAAGTTTACGCCGGCGCTTCACGAACTCGAGCAGAGCGACCGCTATCGACCGGTACCGTACGTAGCGGGCAGTCGCGGCCCTGCCGAAGCCGACTACCTTGCCGCGCGCTACGGATGCGTTTGGGCCAGCGACCTTGACATTGGCGGCAAGCGACTGCAAAGCAAGGTGCCGTAAAAGCCAGACAGTCCGACTTCCGCCTAGTCTGGATCGGAGGAGTTTCCAGATGCCCTGGCGATTCCCGAATCCCGGTCGGCGCCTACGAAGCCTACCATCAAGCCGGGCATGCACCGCGAGTAGTCGACGCGCACAACGCGCTCTACGAAAATCCAAAAGCTCGCGGCACCAGCACTTTACAGCCACAAAACTTGTCTCATGAAAGCGGCGAATAAAACCTCTGTCATCGTCATCTGTGAATGTACGGGTGAGGCATCGCGGATCGCGCAGCACAGAACACCTCCACGAGATACACCAGTGAATCGTCGCGATAGCACGTCCGGCTGTGATCTTTTCGGATACACACACAAGACATGCACTGATGGATTCGCTCAGCGGATACCGCTCGACATGCAATGCCCAGTGCCTGCATCCATTCGTGAACGACGCTCACACCTGCACTACGCAACAAGCATCAGCGAGACTTGCGATTCGCCACGCAAAGGATGTACCCGCATTGCCGAAATCGTAGCCGCTATCAAAGTGCAGCGTTCAACGCATGAAAAACGACTCCGCAATTCCAGTCTATCCTTTTGCTGCATCAACAGTCTCGTTTCGGAAGCGATCAAGCAGGTTTGAAGAATGCCCGAGCGAGCTGGCGGCGCAGCCAGCGCAGCCACGAGAGCGATCGCGGCAAGCCGAGGCCTCCAAGTGCTCGGAAACGAAAATTGTTCATCGCTCGATTGTACTGCACATTGCGGATCCAGGCGGTTGCAGCACACCAACTCCAGCGCTCCGCCTCGCGACGAGCAGCGTCGCCCATCCGTTTGCGCATGACGGCATCGCCGAGTAGGGCACATACATAGGTTGCAGCCTCGCTGGTGTTGCCCTTGGTGTACAGAAATCCTGTCTCGCCGTGAACAATCAGATCGGGGATACCGCCAGCTGCTGTGGCAACTACAGGCACACCCGATGCCATGGCCTCCAGTACCACAAACCCAAGGGTTTCGCTCTCTGAGGGCATCACAAATACGTCGGCACAGGCGAATGCTCGCGATAAATCATCGCCGTGTAGTTGTCCGGTCATGACCACGGGCAGACCTGCGAAATGTCGCCGTACCGTCTCGGCGTACGGTCCGTCACCGACGAAAGCGAGTCGCGTTCCGGGTGGACAACAGGTGAGGATCCGCTTCAAACTCAGCAGATTCTTCTCGGCACCGAGTCGCCCGATGTAAACCAGCAGCGGCGCGGTAGGATGGCCATCTGTGAGCCGCGCCCGCATCGCACCACCATCATCGTTGCGGAAACGCGGATGGAAGCGCTCCGTGTTGATGCCTTTTCGCCAGAGGTCCACGCGCTCGATGCCGTGTTGTCGAAGTTCTGCGCATATCTGTGGAGACGTCGCCAGCGTCAGGTCTGCGCGATTCAAACAGAAACGCATGAGTGTCCACGCCAGTCCTATGAGAATCCCTAACCCATAAGTTTTCGCATACATTGGTAGATGTGTGTGATACGATGCAACAAGTGGCTTGCGCAGAACACGCGCCATGAGAAGGATGGCAAATACCAGGAATCCGGGTGTTGCCAAGTGGATGAGGTCAGGATCGAACTCGCGAACGCGCTGCAGCAAACTGCGCCTTCCGAAAACCATGCCACTACCAAAGCCGATTGAGAGCGTAATGCGTGGATAGAGTGCAAACTTGAAACCCCGGATGGTTATAACCGGATAACCGAACACTTCTTGCGGTGCGTCGGGCGAGTTATCGGGGGTTATGATCAATACCTCGTCGCCGGCCTCTTTCAAATACCGTAATAGCTCATTAAAACGATTCGAATACCCGGACACGTGCGTGAACGGCGTCGGTTCAACCACGAGACACACTCGACGCCGAGGCGCGCGCCGCAGGTCAACGAGGTTCGGGTCATCGCCCGACGTCGGCTGCGGGTACACGGGACCAGTGGCGACACTCGCCAGTGCGAACGCGCAGCTCGTCCGCGGTACACCCGGTGCCCGCAGCCGGACTGGCGCATAGCGTCGCCTCAAGAGAGCAACCTCTAAGGGACACAGCTGCGAGCCGTTTGATGGCGCGCTCTGCCGCCTCAACGTCCGCGCGCACGCGAAAGCGCCAGTGTCCCCGTTGTTAACGCCCAGGAATGCCGCTGTTCGACCAGTGAACATTCACCGCCACCAACACCAACACCAGCTGAAGCAACGATACCAACAACAGTTCTATAGTCTGCACGAGAGCGACTCTACCTGTCTGTAGCCTCCTTGTGTTGAAGGGTACGCGTTAGCGCCCGTTGGGCCGCAACCGCATCGGCAACGCGCCCCAAAGGTCAGGGCTTGTCCAGCGAATTACATGCCCACAACACCGCGGCTGCAGGCGATGCGCATCGAATCTTGCTGCCGATGCGCTGTCATATTTTGTTCGATAACGAAATTCGTTTATATCGACGCTGGATCCTAGATTGCGGGATGGTTATTCGTAATCGGAAAAGCATCCATTATGATGCGGTTACCCCCAAGTTCCATTATTCGTACTTCTTTTCGGATATGCTGGTCGGTTTGCACGTTCAGTCGTGCACCTAACCTGCCCTGATCGTCCGCGATAGCGCCTATACCGCTGGAGCAGATCTTTCATAGAGGCAGAGCGGCGTTGCGATTCCACTGAGGGTAATGGCTCGAGGCGCGGCTCACCGTACACGGAATCGGAGTAGCGAATAATTCTGGGCGCCTGCGAGCCGCGCAGAGAGACGTACTTTCTGCGACAGCGCGAAGCGATATACTAAGAGTCCACCGCTACCGAGGCGACACCAAGACGCAGCCTAACTGCCCCTAATCCCAGAACAAACTGCGTTACGGACGAGTTGCTCAGATTTGGCCACAACATAGGGAAACGGAGCGATAGCCTGGCATGCTCGTCCGACTCGTGGGGCCTTCCGTCTAAAAGGTAAACTTTCGACAATACCGAAATCTTTTCCCCTCTTTGACGTTTATCGTAGATGGTAAAAGGAATTGTTGTATCGTTGCAAGTGAGTGGTTAGTCTCTGTTCTTTGTTCTACATAGTGCGGTCGATACGCGTACCTCCATATCTAGCAGGCATGAGATACGACGTGCATCTCGTCGCTACAGGGAACAGCGACCCTCACCGTTATCGTATTGATGGAATATACAAGTTGCATTTGCGTAACAGCCGTACCAAAATGCAAGGTTTCCATTCAGTTGTGTTTCAACCCTCAAGTCAGTGTACTCATGTGATTTTTTTCCGGTTTATATCAGAAGCGTTCAAAGTGCGTTCTTTTTCAGAAAGAAATAAGAAAGGAAAGTTGTCGAAATGGAAGTGGAGGATCCCGAAGGCCCTGGGTCACCACCTGGCAGAAAAAACGAAAAAAAGTGCCGCGCGAAGAGGAACAGGAGAATACCAAGGAGCGAACAGGGACGCCCCACGTCACAAGCTGTCTGAATCGAGAACTCGAACGCAAGGCGGAGATGGAGCTGGGTGTCGAAAAAATGAAGAGTCCGTGGAACGGAAGACTGCGCTTCTCGGGAAGCGATTCGACGCCGTTCCGTGATATGCAACATCAAGTGGCACTCTGCGACCATCGACTCCAGTGTCCGTCATGGCATTATGAGGGAGACCAGCTCCGAGTTCCATGTAAGCTACAAGGAATTCACAGGTGAAAACCGGGAGACGTACTGGAAGTATATTGTAGACTTTAAACGTCTCGAAACGGGCAAGAAAAGGCATCCACGGAGACGATCGAAACCGATGGTGTAGCCATGTGTGTACGCTATCGGCGGTCAAAGGCAGATCGTCCTGGTCCGCCTTCGATATCGCCCTCGGGGAAGCATGAAGAAAAGGAAATGGCAGACCCTAGGATGCAGGAGGTGCAGGAGAGCGACTTTGTTGTTGGCGCGGACCCTGGGGCTACGAACATCGTAACCATCGCAGTACCCAAGCGTGCGGAAAATGGCATTCACGGCAACTTGCATCAGAAAGATATGCGTATTTTGAGGTTCTCGAGAGCGAGATACTATCGAGAATCGGGAATCATGAATACGAGGAAGAAAATCGAGACATGGAATGCAGGAATGAATGATCACCAGGAAGCTATGAGCCAGGTGACGAGCCGAGGAGCGGACTATCGAGCTTTTCGGGAGTTCATGGAAGTTCGTGTTGCCCATTGGGATGCGCTGTGGGAGGAGTATACCAAGCCCCGGTGGGCTCGTTTGCGTATGAATCTATACGGTGGGAAGCAGCGGGCCTTTACGAATTTTTTCAATCAGTTGAGTGCCCTGAAGGAGGATGAGAGTCAGGGGCTCGTAGTAGCGTACGGGGCAGGGCGATGGAAGACCCAAAAAGGGACTACGCCAGCTCCAACGACGAGAACGTGTAAGGAGTGCGCACGGCGTTTTGTTACAATACCGATAGATGAGTTCCGAACGTCCTATACACACCATGAGCTGGGGTGTACACTTCAGAGAGTGGAGATGGAAAAGCGCCAAAGGAGTCCTGAGGAAATCGCAAAGTACGGACCGCTGACGGAGGAGCAAATGGAAAGGAGAGCGAAAGTTCGAAGATTGCTTGCATTAGTAAGTGCAACCAACGATGGCAAGAAACGTATGGAGTTTGTGAACCGAGAATTCAATGCCGCTATGAATATCAGGAGATGTGCGGTGCTAGAGAATAGACCTCCGGAGTCGACAAGAGGGAACTTGTTGGACAACCTCTCAAAGTGGAACTATATGAGAAAAAATTGGAAGAAGTACTTGGTGGCCGGTCGAGAAAGACGGGGAGGCGTCCGCACACCAGTTGGCGACGCTATATCTAAGACGCGTTCGCCGCCACTACTGTACACCGCTGGCGACTGCTTGCGACCTTTGAAAAGCTTTCGGTCGACACGAAACACCCCTAAAAGGCGATACCGTACATCCCTAAGCAACTCGATAAAAGATTTGCAACCTCCCAGCGCACGCATGCTTCGGTACAGCTTCATTAACGCCGTCTGGCCGTCCAAGTCATGCGGCAGGGTCCACGTTGAGCGCCATCGAAAGCAGAAGACACAGTCTGTACAAACTGCACAGCGCTGGAAACTGCGGGCGAACTTGAACCGGCGAGGTCCAGACTCAGCGACCTGGGATCGGCAGGGCGGTGGCCAGGCGGAGCGCCTGCTTATGGAGCAGGTACTGCAACTGAGGCGAGAGTTAGATGCCTTGCGAGCGGAGAATGAGAGTTTGCGTAAATATCGTGTCAACGAGCACCTGCTCGTGGATGCCGACGACTCTGTCACAACCGAGGACGGACGGACGCGTTGCGGCAAGCACGGGGAGCGCTCGCGCTATTTACCGGTCTATTCAGTCGCCCCTGAAGAGGTTCTAAGCCGCGTCATCCCCGTCATTGGACCTAACCCAACGATCGAGCAACTCGACGCAGCAATCACGCTGTCGTTCCAAGTACGCGATGAGCTGGTGAACCGACGTGGGCTCGAGCGTTACGAGGATGTCATGGCTGGTCGATTCCTCGTGTTCCAGACCAGTGAACTACCTGTCAAGGGGGTCCAGAGAGTCGCCCTTCCTGGTACGGTAGGATCGATGCGCTGGGCGTCGGCACCAGTTGGTATCCTGATGTCTGCCTCCGAGCTGGGACTGGAGTCCTTCTACCCGAACGCTCCGACGGATGTCAACTGTCTTGTCATTATCGAGGCTGATTTCGATTCAGAGATCCCCGCGGATACCCTGGCATCACCTGAGATCATTCGCGACATCCGAGACGGTACCAAAGACGTGCTCGACCGTATCGAAAACGTTTGGTTCGACGAGCAAGGCCGCGCGTCTCGCGATGCCGGCTTTCCGAGCTCGCTCACTGAAGAGACAGAAACCGACGAGGACGAGCAACCAGACGAAAACGGTGACGGACCGGAATTCAGTCCGGGGAAATTTTACCTCTGGCTGGAGGAGAGGCCTCCGCAGGGCGTCGAGTCCGGCGAGGAGCCAGCCCACAGGTGGCACGTTCGCTGGTATGAGCGTCGTCCAGACCCCGCGGTTGACGGTGTGGAATGCGTTGGCCGCGTGATTACCGTGATAGCACCGAGCGCTTCAAGGCGTCGCACCAAGACGTTTGCCGAAGAGGACGATGTGTTCTAAGATGACGCCGTCAACGCAACAGGGATGCATCGTACTTGAGGGTCCCTGTATACAGCACTGAGCGAGGGCGAGCTACAGATCCGAACAATGCATTCACGCGAAGTCCAGTTTGGACCGCACAGCATGCAATATATCATCGTTCATGTACGCGTTATGCCGCTGCATCCGATTCTTTTGGTGACGGGCAGATCGAGCGCGTGAACGTCTGCATCTGCCCGATAAAATGGACGCTGTTGCGCGCAAAACGCATGCTGTTTCGGGATCATATGTCAAGGAGGCATAAGACCGGCTGAACGCGAGGGCACCTCTGACAGCGAGCGCAAAGCGCAGAGCACCGCCCGGTACTCGACATCAGTGGAGGGCAGGGCTTGTTTTGGGCGGCAACGAGTCCTCGTTGCCGATAGGCTGCTGCATTTCAGCAGCGCACTGTCATGCAGTGATAACGAGATAGAGAGTGCGTGCATCACGACACGAGCACGTGTTGAAGTTTGCCTCTAGAGCGATCGAGGAAATAGCAGGAGTGTCGTACATCGCTCGAGTAATGGCGAAAAATGAATGGTTTGTACTCGGAGCAGTGAGGTTTGAAACAGTCGCGTCAGCGAACGCTTTTTGTTTTGTTTTTTTTTTGTTTTTCTCACGAGTATAAAACAAATAAGAAATATGTTTTAGATTGGAGCAAGGCTGCGAAAAGGCATGAGTCTAGTCTCAGTAGAGTACGGAATAGCGTTATCCTCGCCCAAGTAACGTATTCTTGGGTCAGCAGGTGGATGAATCACCCTTCTCGCGACACTTGTCCTGAACGTCATGTACCCAAAAGCAGAACTTGTGCAACACTGTCCACGCGACTGTGCGTGTTCGTAAATCCATTCCAGTCCATACGCTGTTCAGGAAATACGATCAAAAAAGCAGCAGAATGCAAAACTTTCGTACCACGGGTACGAACGTTGATGAAGCGACACAGATGGACACAGGGAAAAGAGCACCCCGCTACGGTAGCCCGTCGAAAGCGGAACAACACACGATCCATGTCGTCCTCGAACGCGAACACAGCGTCCAGGAGCGATGCGTATTTGTCTCTTTGGAAGCGACTTGAATGAAATGGAGGACCTGTATGTAGGTATGCGAAACTTGACAACTCACTGATCGTATCCAAGGGAATCGTGAGCAATTCGACGACATTCACTGTAGCTGCGATGCAAACGCGTGGTAGTCTACAAATCGCCACACGAGCAACTTCGATCAACGCCTCATTCTTTTTCAGGGCAAGCTTCATGGCTTCTCTTCGCCGGATTCTCAAGCCCTGCTCTTAGACAACGCCGCTTTGCATCGCTCACAAGCTGACAAAAAATACGCTCTTCTTCATGCCAGCCTGTGTTTCGTGAATAAATTCAGACGAAGACTTTTTTTCAGTGTTGTGCAACGCCATCTCTACGCAAACGGAGCAGCAGATGATTGATTCACATCCGCGACACCGTTCTTTGAAGAATCCTTCGACCATACATGGTTGTCTGCAATATATACCAGTTCCGTTTTGTTCTGCTGGTCATCTTGACGCGCACCGGAGCGAGAGAAAAGTCCGACTTCGGTCAATGGGCGTGCTGGAGAAAGAGACGATGACGAAAAGGTGCCTGAGCAATGGTATATGTACATTTAGAAAAGGTGCGATTCGGTGCCACCGTCCACCCGGTCCGTCTGAGACCGCCAAAAGTAATAATATGGAGTAGAGTGTCCCCAGCGATGCCATCCCGCCAAGCGGGGGCGTTGGCGAAAATGGATCCCGTCTGTGCGAGTACCCATCAAGTATTCGATCTACATTGCCATGCGCATTGACGAGGCTCGTTCAAGGTTTCTCGTTCACAGGAAGGAAATGAATACAAGTTGATAAGGACTTGTGCGCGATGCTCATCGATGCGTTCAGGACCACGTGCTCAACTCATGGGCATGGACGAACGCTGAAACTGGTAGAGAAGAAGCGAACAAAAAAGACCCGAATGCACGACGCGGGGGTTTGTACGGTACGACGACGGAACGTCAGATGGCAAGGCAATCCATCGCAAGCGGCTCGCGATACGGTCTGATCCCAACAGCCGCCCTGCGTCCTCGTACTTTCTATACTGAAACTTGAACGCTTCGATTCATACTCGGGAAAGTGTCGTGAATCTGGAGCAGTCAGCGAGTTTTGCGTCATGCGACCTTTGGGGTGAATCACGTCGTGGTCATTGTCGAGAACGTACTGAAATACTGAACACTTGCATAGAAAGAAATGTCCGTCTCCAGGAGCGCGCAAGCCGCGGGTCGTCCCCGACATCAACGCACTGGAATGGTGCGGTCCGCGATCCAGCACTCTTGATACACCGTGTATACAAACCAGAAACAATTTTCTTGATGTTTATCAACACACGCAATACACGCACCAGCAACCTTGCGGCTCTGTGCACCAGACAATAGACTTGCAGCTTAACAGACCTGCTTCCATGAGTTTATCGAATACGTGCGTCGCCAGCAACCCTGCGGCTGCGTGCACCAGACAAGAAACTCCCGACCAAACAGCCCGTCTTCCATAAGCATATAGAATACACGCTTCACGAGCCTCGAAAAGCGTACCGTTGCGACTCCTTCGCGTGGAAACGCTCGAGCACACACCCGCCGCCTCTGTGGCTTCAGAATACGCGCCGCGCGCTGCCGTTGCCCAGCGCAGCAGCTGCTGCAACGGAAACGTCAGCGTCTCTCCTCGCCGTTGCCCAGCGCTGCAGCTGCAACGGGTACCGGTTCCACGAGTTTCGTGAATTGACGCTCCAGCCGTCGGGGTGTAAGGGACACCTATCGACGGCACGCATCGTAAGGCGTTGTGTGCTTCTCCTCAGGTGCTCCGAGAACGCACTCACAAAAGGCGAGCGTCACACTGAGCTGCACACGCGCTACGGTGCCGTACACGGCCACTGAGCAGCTCTCGCCCAACAAGACTTGCTGAGGCCCTGAACGACGCATCGTTGTGTACGCGAACAGCTGTTACCGGCGAGTACAGTCTCTGCGGGGAGGCGCTTCCGAAGAGCCCAAGTTGATGCGCACACGCTCCGTCAAGCAACATGTCGACGACCTCGTCTTCGTCAACGGGAGCTGTTTCGGCATCACGTGCTGTAGCGTCGCCGCTCATGAACGGCAAGTCTGGACTTGCTGATGCAGCTCCGGTGCTAACAGCGTCTCGCTCTACACCACAACCAGCAGCAGCAGCAGCAGCAGCAGCAGCAGCACCAGGCACGAGCACGCGAGCACGAGCAGCGTCGCAGGGTGCGCACGCATCAGAGCGCTGGGGTGCTGCGAATATGACCAGCTTGCCCGCTCTGGCGTCAGGCTCGTCACAACTTCTCGCTGGCTCGACACACGCGCTCGTAGCGCTTCACGATGCCTCCATTGAACGCGCGCTTCGGCGCCTGGAACGCGCGACGGGCTCAGAGAGGCGCTACGAGGCAGCACAACGGCTCCGCATGCTCTATGAACGCAAGTTTCAGACCATGAAACAGCCTGAGGCCATAAGTGTGCTCAGTGACGCCTTGGCATATCGTTTGCAGGCTATGATCAGCTCGGGGAGTCAGCGGGATCGACTAGCAGGCCTGACTGGCCTCAGCGCGCTCATCGAGACGCGCGGCGAGGCGTACCGCACCAAAGTCCAACGAACCTACAACGGCTTGCGTCCTATCCTGAGACGTCCTCCGGACTGGGAGGCTGCTCGCGCTGCCGCTGATATGCTGGGCCGGCTCAGTCGACTCGGTGGGGTTCTCGTGAATCGTTTTGTCGAAGCGGAGGCCGTTCGTGCACTCGAGTACCTGAATACCAATAGCGTGCTTCTGAAGGGAATGGCAATCATGGTGCTCAATGCTTTATGTGAGCACGTTCCCGCATCCATGTATACCTCGAGAGTTCAGCTGGCGCAGGTGGTGTGGCGAGGCCTCACCGACAGTCGACCGATTCTTCGCCTGGAGAGTGCCAGCTTGCTGCGCTCCTTCCTCGCCCTACTGGAACAGCGCGCATCCGATGATAGCGCCCGCACCTGTCAGATGATCATTCAGCGCTGCCTTGAGATGTTGATCTCCGATGAACGAGAAACAACCCCACCAGAAACGCACGGCAGTTTGTTGGCGCTCCACGAACTCGTGCGGAACCGCTTCTCGGCAACGTTCCTAGACGAGCATATCAGTCGAATACGGAAGCGTCTCGAGAGCTTACGTCTGACTCGCGATAACCTCATCCGAGCGGCGATTCTCCAGCTGCTTCCAGACTTGGTGCGCCTGGATCGAACACTCATCGAACTCGGCATGAGCATGGCGCTCGAGAACGAGGACCTGGTTGCCCTGGGGAAACTGGCGGTAGCAGTGGGTCCTACCGCTGCGCTCCCTTGGATGGAGCACATCTTTGTGGTACTGCGTAATAGCGAGGTCGCAGCGGCAGCGAAACACGAATGCATCGCGCTGTTGGCCCCGATCATCGTGGAAAGCGAACAGAGCGAGCGTCTCGCTGAGCTCCTGGAAGACTCCATCCTAACGCAGGGTCTGAGTCCCTCGCTAGTCGAAGCCCTGGAACGCGTTTGTGAGCATGTTCCGAGTCTGCGAGACCTGGTTCACGGGCATGTGCTGCGCCTGTGTGCGGAAACGACGGATATCGCGTGCGCGCTGCAGGCATTGCAACGTTTCACCTTCGAGCGTCGACCCTGTTTGGACGACTACGTCCGCCAGCATGTCCTGCCCTACATCTACGGCAAACGCAGCCTCAGATCAGCAGCCTTCGCTGCCTCGCTGCACGTCTTGACTGCAGCCGTCCAGTCAGCGACTCCAGGGCGGCCGCTTCAACCGAAAATCTTCGAGACGCTACAACAACTGATTGTGGTGGTTGTGGCTGACCCCGACAGCCGCATACGCGCAGAGGTACTGCTGCACTTGGCCAAGCCGGCGTACTTTCCAGTCTTTGAACGCTACCTTGCGCAACCGGAACTCTTGCGAGCGCTCTGCTTGGCACTTCACGATGAGGATGCCACAGTACGCGAGCGAGCACTGAGCCTCGTCGGCCGACTCTCCACGGTGAACCCAGCGCATACGTTACCCTCTCTCCGTCGCCTCTTCATGAATCTACGCATCATTCTCGAATGTGAAAGCGAACCGCTGCAGGGATCCCAGGAGGATGCACTCCGCCTTTTGCTCCGCCTCGTCCAGGATGCACCGCAGCTGATCGAACCCTACACACCCACAACAGCCAAACTACTGGTGCAACGGCTCCAGCAAAACTCGACTAGTGCAGTTGCCGTCGACACTTCAGTGATACACACACTCCACAGCATCGCATGCTTGGCAGAGCGTGGCGTTGCAGCAGAACTCCAAACGCTCCTGCATGATGCCATGCCGCACCTGCTGCGCATCCTGCAGCACACCTCGGTAGAGGCGGACCTTCGGGAGGCAGTTTGTCGGGCGCTTTCGAGTCTAGCGCGAGCTGCAGGTGCAACCACGGAGCTCTACACCCAATACCCCAGTTTGCTGTCGACGCTGCTGCGCATGCTGCGAACCGAAACCAACTTGTTCGTGCGTCTGGAGATAGAGCGAACGCTGGGGACGCTCGGAGCGGTGGACCCCGACCGTACCGCACCGCTACTGCTCGACCGGACGCGGTATCCGTATACACGACTCGAGTCGCTCACGGAGGTGTATCACCAGCAGACCGCTCCAATGCATTACGCGCCGCGCCCAACCGCTACCGGAACTGGAGCTACGAATGCGTTTACAACGGATACGCGCTGCGGACTCGTGGCCGAGGAGCCGGCCTTGCCAGGCACTGCTGCTGCTGCTGCTGCAACGACGACGACGACAACGACGACACTTACTGGACAAGCACTGCGTGCCCAGTTGCGCTTTGAAGCGCCGAACGAGCTCGAGACGCTGGTAGGTCGACTCCCGCACCCGTTCACGGCAAACGAAGAGTACTTTCCCTCGGCAGCACTGGATGCCTTGCATCGCATCCTCGCGAATGCCAAACTGACGACACTTCACTACGACACTGTCGGTGCGATTGTGAACATCATGAGCAGTCTCGGGATGAAGTGTGCACCTTTTCTATCCGTGGTGGTGCCGCGCCTGCTCTGGATGCTACGGCCGCGAACCGAGGATACGCATGACTTGGCGTTCCGCGAGTACGTCATCCGAGGCCTGGCTAGTGTCGTGCTCTCTGCCCGCCAATACATACGCCCGTACGCAGCTTCGCTGGTGGCGCTCATTCTCGAGTACTGGCCGCTGCAAGTCCTGCATCGCTCGATGTTCGCCCTAATGGAATGCCTCCGCGTAGCGCTCCATGATGAATTCCGACCCTTTGTGCCGGTTTTGCTGCCGCTCATCCTGCCCTGGATGTCGTTGCGGGTGCTCAAGGTGCTCTTGGTGTTCGGCACCCACACCAGTGAGTACGTGGTGCTTGTTTTACCGCCCGTGATGCGTTTCCTGGAGGATGCCACCCGTCCGCTTGCGGCTCGCATTGAGGTTCTCAAGCGCTTGCCGCGACTCTTCGCCATGCTCGATCTATCGGATATGGCGAGCCAGCTGATGCACCCGCTGTGTCGGATGCTGCGCACCAGTGAATTCCAGTGGCACGCTCGGCAACTGCTCGAGTCGCTGCTCCCTCGTCTGGGATTAGACGCGGCCTACTACACGTTGCTGGTCCGTGAAATGCTCCTTGGAGATGCAGCATCGGCATCAGCAGCAGCAACCGGCAATGACGACGAAGACGATGACGGCAACGACGACGAAGACGATGACCAGCACCCAACGGATGAAGCCAGTGCTCGTGGTGCAGCGGCATCGACCGAGTCTGCCTCGACACAGGCCGGTGCTGCCCTGCAGTCGAGCAGTGCGAGTGCACTTCACCGCCTCGCACGCTATCGCCATGAACGCACGGCGCTGAGTCGCTCCGAGTCGCTTGACTCGTTGAATGGTGTACCGCGTACCACGTCACTGGGTTCACTCGCTGACCTAGCCTCTGGGGATGCGTTGCTGGCTCACAGTCCCGACTCGTTGCTCGACAGCACACACGTATCGCTGGTTGCGTCAGCGTCGATGTTGGATTTGCAGCAGCAGCTACAGCAACAGCAACAGCAACAGCAACAGGCGCTCCTGGGAAGCGGTGCCAGCAACAACGCCACCACCACCACCATCAACAACAACAACAACAACAGCGGCCACAATAGCGCCCGTCGTCACCACGTCAATGAGAAGATGCTCCAAAAGGCGTGGCAAGTCGGTCGACGCACCACCCGCGACGACTGGAACGACTGGATGATGGCGCTTGCGTCGGCGCTTTTCCGGGAGAGCGGCTCACCGTCGCTGCGCTCATGTGCGCGACTCGCTGAGGTGCACCCGCCACTCGCTCGTGAACTCTTCAACGCTGCCTTTCTGAGCTGCTGGACGGAACTCTCGGATCCGTGTCGTGCGTCACTGGTGCGCAACCTGGTACTTGCGCTCTCCAGCGAGTCCATACCACTGGACGTGCTGCAGGTGCTCCTGAGCCTCGTCGAGTTCATGGAACATGACGAGAAGCCCTTACCCATTGACCTTCGACAACTAGCTGCCATGGCGTTCCGCTGCGGTGCCTACGCCAAAGCGCTCCGCTACAAAGAGGCCGAGTATATGCAGAACCCGGCATCAGCCATGGAAGGTGACGATAGTCTCATTGCGATCTACGAAGCGCTGGGTCAACGGGAAGCAGCAATGGGCGCCCTGCTCGATGCCGAACGTCACCAGGTCACGATACGCCACGAGGCGTGTTACGAGCGGCTCCAGCAATGGGACCTCGCGCTCAGCGCCTACGAACGTCAGGGACCAGCGCACTCGTTTGCAAACCGGCGCGGTCGGATGCGCTGTATGGCACAACTCGGCGAACTGCACCGCATGGAGGCGCTCTGTAACGACCTCTGGTCCGAGGCAGCCGAGCAGCCGTCGCTTCGCCAGGAACTCGCTGAGGAAGCGGCTCAAGTGGCGTATCAGCTCCAGCTCTGGGACAAGTTTACGGAACGCGTTGCGTATACGAGTCGCGACAGCATCCGCGGGAATGTGTTTCGGGCGATGTTGGCTATTCATCAGGGCGACGATGAGGCTGCTCGCGGCTATATTCGAGCGGGGCGTCGACTGCTGGATACCGGGGTCACAGCACGTGTCGGTGAAGGCTATCCCCGCGCCTATGGCGATATCCTCCTGACCCAGCAACTGGTGGAACTCGAGGAATGCCTCATGGTAAGGCAGCGTATTCTACCGCAGCGCCACGTGGTGGAACAGCTCTGGAATACGCGCTTGTACGGATGCCGTTTCGATTATACCACGTGGCAACAGACGCTGCTCGTTCGACGGCTCCTCTTGGAACCTCGACACGACAAGGACGTGTGGTTGCGCTTTGTGAGCCTCTGTAGGCGGGCGAATCGACTCCCGATGGCCAACGAGGCACTCGCCATGCTCCAGGATGAGCAGCATCCCGATCCCGAGGTAACGTATGCTTCGCTCAAGTTGTGCTGGTCGCAGGGTCGGCATCACGAGGCCTACGAATGCCTCCGGCGTTGTGCGGAGCAGCCGGTACCCTCCGCTCGGCTCGCTGCACGTCGTTTTCTCAAGCTATGCGTCTGGGGTCGGGCGTTACGCGCAGAAGGCACCAGCACGTTCGTCTCTTCGCCTTCGTCATCGCTACGGTGGCATACGTTGATGGAGCACGCGCGACGAGCGGTGGTATCGGATCCGTCGTGGTCATCCGGCTGGCATACCTGGGCAGCGTTGAACGCTGATGCCGCCGCAGCACACAGTACCGGGCATCGCTTCGGGGGTGCCTGGCCTGCTCGACCGACAGCGGTAGCGGCGGCTGAGTCTAACGTGCTGGTTCGAGCGTATGTGCTCAACGCGGTGAACGGCTTCTTCCGAGCGATCGCACTGGGTGAAAGCTACGCGGAACAAGCGCAAGATGTGCTCAAGCTGTTAACGCTCTGGTTCCGCTACGGTGCGGTCCCTGAGATCGAACAAGCGCTCCTGAACGGTTTCGCGGAGACCAATGTCGACATCTGGGTCGACGTGATTCCCCAGATTGTCGCTCGTCTGCACTCGCCGGTACCACCGGTGCAGGCCGGTGTTCGAGCGCTCCTAATTCGCATCGGGCGAGCACATCCACAAGCGCTGGTGTTTCCGCTCGCAGTGGCCGCCAAGTCCAGTAATGCGCGTCGACGTGAGGCCGCTATCGACGTGCTCCAGGCGCTGCGTCTCGAGTCACCGGCGCTGGTTGCCCAGGCTGAACTCGTATCCCGCGAACTGGTGCGTATCGCGGTGCTCTGGCCCGAAATGTGGCATGAGGCACTCGAGGAGGCCTCGCGCGTCTACTTTGGCGAACACAACGTGCCGGGCATGTTGGCGATTCTGTCGCCGCTGCACGACCTGGTCGAGGCAGGCCCTAGCACCGCACGTGAGGCTAGCTTCATTCGCGAGTTTGGCCGTGAACTCGCCGAGGCTCGCGAATGGTGTCGGCGCTATCTGGCGAGTGGACGCGACTCCGACCTGAATCAGGCCTGGGAGCTCTACTACTCCATCTTTCGCCGGATCAACAAGTCGCTCTCCAGCATGACACAGCTGCAACTCGCGGAGGTGTCGCCAGCGCTGCTGGAGGCTCGGAACTTGGCGCTGGCGGTGCCCGGCACCCGCGAACAGGTCACCATCGTCTCGTTTGCACCGGTGTTGAACGTGATCAGTTCGAAACAACGGCCGCGAACGCTGACCATCTACGGTTCCGATGGCCACGAGTACCCGTTCCTGCTGAAAGGACACGAGGACCTGCGTCAGGATGAACGTGTGCAACAGTTTTTTGGCCTCGTGAATACGCTCCTGCCGCCCGAGATGTCCATCGTGACGTACGCGGTGCTGCCGTTGAGTCAGCAGGTCGGCCTCATTGGTTGGGTCAAGAACTGCGATACGCTGCACGCGTTGATCCGCGAGTATCGCGAACAACGCAAGATCATCCTGAACGTGGAACATCGGATCATGTTGTCTGCAGCACCGGACTACGATAACCTGACGCTGCTCCAGAAAGTAGAAATATTCGAGTATGTGCTCGCGAATACCTCGGGCAATGACTTGGCCAATATCATGTGGCTGCGTAGTCGCAGCGCGGAGATGTGGCTGGAGCGACGCACCAACTACGCACGTTCGCTGGCGGTCATGTCCATGGTAGGGTATATTATCGGCCTCGGGGATCGACACCCGTCGAATATGCTCATCACACGCGACACCGGCAAAGTCATTCATATCGATCACGGTGATTGTTTCGAGACCGCGATGCATCGCGAGAAGTATCCCGAGAAAGTGCCGTTCCGGTTGACGCGGATGTTGGTACGGGCACTGGGTGTCTCGGGTGTCGAGGGCATCTTTCGGGTGACATGTGAGTCGACCATGGAGATTCTGCGTGCCAACAAACCCGTGCTCATGGCTATGTTGGAAATCTTTGTGCACGATCCGTTGCTGGTACGAACGCTGCAGCCGGCGGCGGCACCGGGGGCAACAACCACGGGCCTCGAGGCGACTGGGTTGGCGGCTGTTGCAGCCGGCTCGCCGCTGCATACACCGGCAGTGTGGCCTCGGCAGGCTACTGGAGCAACAGCAGCAACAGCAGCAACAGCAGCAGCAGGGCAATGGGGCACGGTATCGACGTTTCCTGTGCAAGAGGCACGCCTTGGCGAGCGTTCTGGCGAAGAGCAGCCGCAGCCAGCGTCGACGCTGGTGCAAGTACCTCGAGCGCCAACCAGGATGCGACGTGTCGACATGTCGGGTGCAGAGGCGACGGCTGCGGCTGCAGCTGCGGGCGAGGCGTCCTTGTCGTTGCGGCTGCTGCAGGGCACCATGTCGTTACGTGCAGCGCTTCGTCTGGAGCAGTCCAATGCCGGCACAGTCGAGGAGGTCGCTGAAGAGGGTATCGCGGAGACGCCGTCGCCGCTGACAACGCGTCGACCAGGTGCGGGTAGTCTAACGCCGCGCACGCTGGGCAACGGTACCTTGACGACAGGTGCTGGTGCTGGTGCTGGTGCCGGTGCTCCCACGATACTTCCCGAGGATCTACTCGGCGATGAAAACCGCGGTGAACGCGCTGTTGCGATCGTGCAACGCATGTCACAGAAACTGAGTGGGCGCGACTTTGATCCACGACGTGTGCTCACTGTCGCTGAGCAGGTCGAACGCCTGATTCAGCAGGCAACGAACTCAGAGAACCTGGCACCTGCTTATGTGGGCTGGTGCAACTGTTGGTAGCCAGAGCGGGCCTCTGGTCGAGTCCATGGAACCAGAGTGCACAGCAGGCAGGCAGGCAGGCAGGCAGGCAGGCAACCGACTCGAGGATCATGATAGGCAGCGCGCTGGTCGAGTCTAGTCATGCTCCAGGGCACAACGCCGGGCTATGCGTCGTTCAACAGAGACGCACTGGTCTGTTTTTTGATTCGTTGAGTAGAGGCGGCAGCATCGGGATTCCAACGGGGAATCTTCGCGAACCACATATCGTATCGCACGTTTCACTGGGATTGATTTACGACGCTTTCTTGATACGCAACCTCTAAATACCGATGCATCATTCATTCGTTCATTCATTGGTTGATTCGAGCGTTGCGCTGTGGATCTGTTGCGGTGGTGCTGGCACGATCACCAACAGGCAACTGCGTACCAGCGGGCGTACCGTGCGCACCAGCTGCTACATACAACCCGAGTCGGTGTCGCAGCATCCGTTGCTTGGAGTGAGCGCCTACAACCGGATTCTCAACGTTCATGGCGGTAAGCAACAAAGTGCACCAGCTCGAGTCTGAACGATATGTTTACGGATCGGGACGTGTGCGAGACAAAAGCGTAAATGTCAGCGCAGCTGCTACCAAGCACGCGAGTTGCTTCGAAGAAAGATGCACCGCTCTGCGAACATATCAGGCACCGAGGACGAATGCTCTCCACGCATGGGCGATGGATCGTGTACTTGGTCTGGAGTGTTGGCGAATCGTCGTGGAGTGCGCCTCTGCCGGACGCCAGCGTCTGTAGTGACGATACAGAGGCACGGACGTCGTACGGACACCAGGTCTCGCGAATCCAGCGCATGTGCATCACTCTGGATCGTAGGTACCGCAGCAGGTGACCCGGGAAAGGCGCGCGAGTGAGTTTCCCATCCATCACGCGGAGACGCGGAAAACGGCAATCGAAACGTATGGGAGCGGTCAAGTGAAGCGTCCCGGTACCTGGTTTGCGCGCTTCTCTAGGAGAGCACAGGTGCGCGGTGCTCGCGCACCACCACGCGCGACGGTCGCTGCTGCTGGTGCTAAACTCGGGCATCGGCCAGCGGTATTTTCGTCATTCGCGTCCGAGACGGAGTTAGCGAGTCAGCGGCAGCTGGGCGGCTCGATATGGGAGAGAGCGCCTACCCGGTGGTTTCCCTGGTCAGCTGTCCATCCGACCGTTATGTGCCGCCTTCGAACCGAGCGCCAATACGGGATCAATGAATAGGCTGTGTATCGCATTGCGAGGCTGCAGACGAACCGAAAAGCGCGCACAAGTCTGCGGCTCCAACAGACGTATTCACCAACATGTATCGATATGTGCTGAAAACCCGCAATCGGGAAGTATCCCGGAATACGCACCATGCCTCAGCAGACATGGCCTGGACTCGTGCGTCTGGAGCACGATTCCCTAGTTGTCGATGACATTGCATTCGGGGCGCTGTGCGAATGCTGCTTTTGAGCACGGGCTGCTGCAAGTATCCGCAGCTTTCGCTCATCCTCAATCGCAAATTGTACGATCAGGCGTCGCCCCTGGTGCGGAGCAGGCAACACGTTGGGATTATTGTTGACGAGTCGCAAAGCTCGAAGCGCTGCATCGTGCGTTGCAAACTCTACAAATGCATACGCACATACCCGTTGCTTGCGACTTCGTTCCCGAGCAATGCGCACCTGTTTGATGATGGCTGGTTTGGCGTCGGTTTCAGTCGATGCTCCAGCTTGGGCAAAAATCGCCTTGATCTGAGCGATACGCAGGCTGCGCGGAATATTATGAACGCTGAGTAGTGTCCGGGATACAAAGGTATGGGGATTGCGGCGTAGTTTTCGCTGTTTCGCCTGCTCTAGGCGCTCTCGTAACGCCAACTCGGACTCGCTGAGACCCGCTGCTGCCGGTTGGTGGCGTTCGATGACACCCTCTAGGGCGAGATAAAGATTACGACGATCCGAGTGATGCGCTCGTGTCAGCATGGACTGTTGTCTCTGGGTGACGACCTGGGCGACGTCCGTGCGCGATAAAGCCCAACTGAACTGTAAACGCTGGCCATGGAGTTGGAAAGCAGATTCATGGAGAGAGGCGGGTGCGTCAGAGGAGGCCTCGTTCAAGACGCGTTCAGCGGATGCGCGTTCCGCGAAACAGACAAAAGCTCGACCGCGTGGGAGTCCCGTAATCGAATCGCGGACCAGAGCACAGTACCGAATAGGTCCGTAGGGCTCCAGAAGCGCCTTGACTTGAGCGGCTGTTGCATCCAACGGTACATGACGCACAAAGAGTGTGCACGCGAGCATGGCTCTTGCTCGATCTTCAGAGGTGCCAGCGCCGACTCGAGACGCTTCACCGTCGCGTCCAGAGGACGTATGAAGCGGCTTTGCCTGATCCGCCTCGGGTTGCATCGAGTCGCTGGAACTCGCCTCCAAACGCTCTATTCTTGTTGTTGTTGTTGTTGTTGTTGCCGGTCGTTGACGTTTTCGCGATCGATCGCTGGGGGCATGGGCACCGTCTGCAACCGGCGTCTGCGCGGCTGTCTCTGCAGGCAACGCACTCGCAGGGGTGTCGGCTTCGTGGGAGGCGTGCACCGCCTTTGTTGTGCATGCCTCTGACGAAGATGCGCGACCGTCTCCTTCAGTGTTAGCGTTTGAGTCCCGACTTGCATCGGATGCGTTGTCTGCGGTCGACGCTTGCCGCTCGCGGTAGTCATCGCGCGAAAGCGCCCGATCCAACGCAAGCACGCGCCCACAGAACGACTGTCCATTGAGGCGCTGGACTGCAGCGTTTGCGTCCGCCCGGGTAAAGTACTCGGCAAAAGCGTAGCCAGCCCAGCAGGTATCCGAGGACGCCCCTCCGGTGGACGCTGCTTTGCGAGGCACGTTTACTGCAACCAGAGGTCCAACCTGGCGTAAACGCTCCAGCAACGCATCCAATGAAAATCTAAAGGGAAGATTGCGAAGAATGACCCGGCACTGCTTTCTCGTGCTGATACCAACAATCTGGGCACTGAGTCCTTCGCGCTGATCCGTACTAGGTTCATGTTCCAGCACCAGGTCGTGCAACATGCCACAGACGTTCCGTGCATCCACCCAGGTTGGTAAAATGAGCTCCCGCTCTCGCTCTTGGGTATAGGTCGGTGCGAGCGCACCCGTTGCCGTACTCAAGCCGTTTGTCGATGCCCCGGTCCATACCTGGGTGCCGAATCGCTCTAGGACGCTGCGAAAGCGCGTCTCTTGGGCAACGCTCCAGGCGGCCGCATCCCGTCGTCGAACACGTACCGTGCGTAGGGGCAGTGCTCCTTCAACGGGTCGTCTGACTGGTTCAGACCGCTCAGTGGTACGCTGTAGCGGGTTTTTCCCGCGTTGCGCTGGAACCAGTGCAGCTTGCAAAGTGGCACGCACTAGCTCAGAGACGCTGTCGCTGAGGTTGCTCGCAGGCTCCGAAGCTGCTGCTACTGCTACTGCTGCTAACTGTCTCTGGTGTACAAGTTTCAAGGCCTGTTCGGCGTCTCTAGTGAGAATGTACTCAATATAGGCCTCACCTGTTTTCGGTTGCACCAGACAGCGACGTATCGGTCCGATGCGTCCGAAGAGCTCCGTTACCGCAGCTCGACGACAGCTCGATCGAGGCACTCCGCTGAGCTTTAGCGCTAAGCGGGGCTCAGCTGCACCAGCTTTCATCACGTCCGTCAATGAACAAGCACGTGTTCGTTAGAGCAACGAAGCAGTATGGACACGTGCGTGGTGTGTGCCCCGTGATCGCTACGCTTTTTCGACGCAAAGCCGGAACGACCTGGTGCAGGCGAGCGGCAAACGCCCCAGACGTACATTGCTGGTGCGAGACGCCCGGGGCGTTCCATGCGGTGGGAAACATCCCCGCCGCCTCCTCCTCATCCTCCTCCTCCTCCTCCTCGTGCACACAACCGACACCGCCAAAGCACAAAACGTGAAACGTGATCACTGGTACGGAACAGCGTCAACACTGGGTGCTTGTTCATGGCTGGGCTATGGACGGTGGTCCCGGGCAGTGCCGTGCGGTTGGAAACGTCCCCGCCGCCTCCTCCTCATCCTCCTCCTCCGCCTCGTGCACACAACCGACACCGCCAAAGCACAAAGCGTGAAACATGATCACTGGTACGGAACAGCGTCAACACTGGGTGCTTGTTCATGGATGGGTTATGGACGGTGGTCCGGGTGCAAACCTGCTTGGCGGGTACCAACTTGGTCGTGGTTTACGCGTGTGACAAGCGTACCCGAAGCGCGTATCGTCATGAATGGATTTCGTGCTTGGTAGGCTGCGGACTGGATGCAAAGCTGCTCGATGCAGTGTAGCAGCGGAGTCGATGTTGGATAGCAGCAGTGTTTGGTTGACGTGCATCACTGGGGTTGCGTGAGTGAGGCATCAGGAATCACGTTATAGAAAAAGATGTATGTCAACGATGAGCACTCAGGGCATGATCGCGGGGGAGTCGAGGTCGCACCATCCGGCATCCGCAACGATCGAAAATGATGTTGCTTCCCTGCTGTTGGCGGCTATGTGTTCGGTACCAGGTATTGTGTTCGGGTGCAATACGCAACGTCCATCGCTCAACAAACATGAAGGATAAGTAGCATGGCGGAGGAGTTTCAGAGGAGCGCGGATCCCTGGACCGGTTGCGCTGCTCGCGCTCGGTAAATGTTTCCGATCCTGTTCTCGGCGAATAGGATCGATATTCAGAGAGCAGTAGTACAGGATTCGGGACACTAGGTCGACTTTTTGAAATGGCTGGTTCGGCGAGTTGCCGCTGCAATTCATCAAGTCACTGAAATCAAGATGAATTGTGATGTCGGCGAACACCGGTGCCGCAAAGTAATCCATTTCGCGATCCAATGCATACGTACATGCCTCCACTAGTCCCATTTGCTTACACGCAGCACGCTGGAATCATGCGCTCTTCAACTTGTCGATCTTTCTGTTCTAAAAAAACTCCCGGGTGTAGTGATTCGCGTGGCTGGGTCCCCGGGCTCAGAAACTCAACGTCGTGCCTTGACGACTTTATATACAACTCCGGCCGAAATATCACTGAAACGCTCAAGGCAAATACGGATCGAGTTCATTCGAAAGAGGAATTCCTCTATCTTTGAGTCCATCGCCAAAACCGCGTTCGATAGCAGGATGAAACCTCATACGAGATACGCTCCAAATACGCCCGTCTCTTTTTTTCGGAATGAAGAAAAAGGGCCCTGGACTCGAACTCGACTCGTCGCAGCGATCACTTGTAACGGAGATTGCGTCACAGTATTGCACGACGGGATCGTAGACGGGGTGGAATTTCTCGACTTGCTCTCTAGCCGAGATTTTCCTTCGGGTTCAAGTTCCATTATGGACGACAATGCGTTCCATGAATCCGGTATTAACTGGAACAAAGTGAGTTTTCGTTGGTGCAGAAGAAAGCGATTGCGGTGAGGGCATTGCTCAGAAAAAGCGTGAGATCGTCGAGTACGGCACTGGGCGGATACCCGGCACAGAGGGTTACCGAGGCGAGCCTTCTCTACCCGTCCAGGGCAGGTACTGGGCTATGAAACAGGCGCATGTCGCACTGCAGGGCGGCCCACGGAGCATGCATAATGGTGAATGCACGGGAGTACTTGACGAATATCCTTTGGAAGCGCTGGGCGGGCCAAACCGGTGCTATATACAAAGAGAATGAAAAACGCTCGAAGCGAAGATCATAACCTGCGACTGGGCCTGCATTGCGTCGATAAAGAAAATGGAAAACGCTCGAAGCGAAGATCATAACCTGCGACTGGGCCTGTATTGCGTCGATAACAGCGTAGAGCACCGAAATCGGGATTTGAACGCTGTCCCCAACATCCTTCGAATACTGACAACAGAACTGCAAGAACAGAAGACATCGCCGAATGTACATCCAGAGATAAGAAAGAGTGCGGATAAACAAAACAGTCACCGACAAATCCAGTCATGGCCGGTGTTGATAACATCAGAAACAACCCACAGCTCTCATGTGAGCGCCCCAGTACGAGCACCCGTTCCAGTTTGATTTGATATGCATATAGACGAACGTGGGAAAACGAACCCCCAACTCTGGATGATTTCAAGACATACCCCAGAATATGAGTCCGAGACCAGGATGCATCCGGCAGGGCAGCGGCTGGTTTCGCGTCGCCGGTCGGGTACAGGACGAACACCACGAGGCACCAATTAGTTTGCAAACCGAGCGAATCCACTCCGTCGGCACCGCTATCCGAATATCCCCGTCTTTCATCAACAACAGAGCAAGTGGCATGTTGGTGCTCAAACTCTAGGCTAGCGCTACATTACCGGTGAGATGGTGTTGGAGCATCTCGACCAGGCGCGAGATGACCAGTTTTGGTGCCTGCGAGCGCACCACTAGCGCTACCCGCGGCGGTGTGGACTCGACAACCATTTCGCCCAACATTGGTGCACTGAGACCCATCTGAGCTGCCCAGAACACCTGCCAGACAGACGCATCAGTCGGCTGGAGCCAGCGCTCCGCCATGATCGACAAGGTCTGTGTCAGCGCCCGGAGACGCGTCCGAACGTCTGATACCGTCTGCGAGGCGGCTCGCTCCCAGTTGAAACGCTCTTCAGCAGCGGATCCCAAACGATTCCACTGGTCTAGAAAAGCTGCTCGATCAAGGGAGCGAGGTGTCGCGTGGATCGCCTCCATGACCGGTATCGTATCGGAAAAGTAGAGCACCCCCAGTGGTGTGCACTTGATGGCAATTTGCACCAGATTCGCTCGTTGATCAGCGAATGCTTCCTTCTGGATGGTGAGCGGGAGCACCACCACCGCACTGTCGCCTCGTTGAAGGATTGGTGGCTCCGTTGTGAAGCGCGGCGGTGCCACGACCCCAAAGATGTTCTTGTTCAGTTGAATCGCAAAATCACCGACGCCCTGAGCTGCGGCAATATTCTCCAACAGCAAACGCAGCTGCATGCCATGCGTCTCATCAAATGACGATGACGATGTCCGAGATCGCACCAGTCCACCGGTAATACGTAGCCCGTGTCCGGCCTCTGTCGATAAGAGCAAGCGAGGCGGAATATGATCAGGAGCCGCAGGCAGAGGAACCTCATTCCCGCTTGGCACCGAACGGGACGCTGAGGTCGAGCGCTCTGTCGCTGTCGCTGTCGCTGTCGCTGTCGCGGGGAGCGGCACTCTAGCGGTTGCTTGGACACCACCAGCTCTTTCTGGGTGCATATCTGAGCCCGCATGCGCCAGCGCCTGCGTTTCGAAACGTGTGGAACGGACCCATGCCAGCCTATGTGACGACAGACCAAGCACCGAAGCGATGGATCCGAGTTCGTCTTGGAACTCTTGAAGCAGCGCCGGGTCCTCGTTGAAAACAGCATGCAGTGGTATTGCTGGTGGCTTTTCTTCGTGGGCGAGACGTTCCACTTCGCTAAGCGTGATGCTGGACGTCGTTGCCGACGGAGCCTCTTGGTCGAGCAGCCAACGATAAAAGAGCGCCCGAGCGCGCACCTCGGGGCGTCCGCTCTGCGCGATAGCCACCTGGCACGTGTGCTCCAGGGCCGCTGCAGCAGCACGAAGCTCACTGACCGCCTCAGGCGTCGACTTGCTAGCCGCGCGCTGCCGAGCACGCCCATACAAACGCGCCAGACTCGATAGTATTTGACTCTGGACGGAATGCGTCTCCGACAGAAACCCAGCCTCCTGCTCCGCTGCCCAAATGGACCCACGAAGCACATCACAAAAAATGAGTGGTGCGTATGCGCCTACCAGCCAGAGCAGGGCAACACGTGCTCGCTCATCTTCGAAGCGAACGAGTGCCACTTGGCCATGCTCGTCGTCTGGAGCGGTTGCGAGCTGCACAAATTTCTCTGCTGCTGCCTGGAAGCGATTACCGTACTGACGGAGAAGCACGGTGACCGCCACCAGCACGCGCTCTGTCATCTGCGGTGCACCGCGTCGCGCAAGGCTCAGCAAAGCCTCTACCGCGGCAGGCGCAGCGGCCTCGCACCGCAGGCCCGCAAAGCCGATAGCGTCAACGGCGCGTGTCGCCAGGTCTTGCTCGACGTCGTTCGCATAGCGCTGCAGCTCCGCGAGTATCGCATTCGCATTTGCCGCATTCAACACGTACATGAGAAGGCCGATTTTTTCCTGTTTCACATAACTAGGCTCATTAAAATCACAGAAAAAGCTCTGATAGTGCTTTTCTAGATAGGCTGAATTGGTATGCATGAAAATATGCAGGATCCGGAGTGCAACGTATGCAACCTCTGGCGGCTGCGCACTCGATACCAAAGACACCAGTGCCGGAAGCATCTTGCGCGTTTTGAAATCACCGCTGCTTGATTCGCTCAATGCTGTGGGGAAGCGCTCCAGTAAACGCCACAGGATCCGAATCGTCATGAGGACGACGGCGCAGTTTGCGTGTTGAAGTCGCGAGGTCAGACGCTCGACGATGATTTTCGCCTCAGCAGCGTGCTGGGGATCGTACAGCGATAACGCCTCAAGCAGGGTCAGCTGACCCCATTCACCACAATCCGGAAGCGCAACCAGGAGTCTTCGAATATGGGTCGCTTCGAGCGACAAGTGGCTGCGCGCAGCGTCATCGCGTTGCGCTGCTCTTCGGCGGATATCCAACCAGGCAGCGATCGCATTACTGAGGACCACGGCATTGCCGTCTTGAAGAAGGTTGCGAAGCGCATCTAAAAAGCCGCCCTCTATTGCAACGGTAGGATTCACATCATAGAGTTTGGCGACAGCGAGTGCTGCAGTCTTTCGAACGTAGGGGTCTGGATCGGTGAGCGCTTGTCGCAGCGGCGGCACCAGGTACTCTGCAATGCGCTCCAGTCGTATGCAACTCATCGTTCGGATAGCGATTGCTCGGATCAGGGGATTGGGATCCTGCGCATCCTTCACGAAACTGTTGACGGCGAGGATCGCGAGATCCGGCTGATTCTTGGCGTAGTACATGATGTAGAGGTAAACGAGCTTTTTCATCTGGAGGTTACTTGTCTGGCCGCAGTTTACCACATCGGTGAACAGCGGCGCCATATCCTTGCCAACGGTCATCGATGCGATAGTCTGTCGCAGAGCGTGCTTCCGAACCGTGGAGGACGAAGCGTGCAGGTCTTCGCGAATTTCCGAAACCTCGCCCCGCTTTCCACCAGTGAAGAAGTGTAGCGCACGCTTCTTCAAGGACGATAAGCTTGCCATGGTAGCCTTTAACTCCGATGGTGCTGCGAAGATGAACTCGCTGGGTGACTTGGATCGTTCCCCAGGCCGGTTATACTGCGTTTTAACGTGCAGTCGATAGCACGGCTGCTCGGGAGCGAGGAGTCCGCGCTCTCAGTTGCCTGACGTCAGCGTAGGAGTGCTTAACGCTGAGCTTCAAGACCGTTGTCTGCAGAACCTCGTTTGGTTTCTGGCTTTCTCAGTCTGTGGAGAGAACTTGCACAGAATCGTCGGCCCCAACGCAGTGAACGTTACCTATTGAGTGCGTCGAGGCACATGGGCAACTCGCGAGTCGAAACGGTGCGCCGCCTCACTGGCGAACGCCAGCCACGCGCAGGTACTAGTCCGGTGCTGCTGGGTGCTGTGTGCACCCTCTCGACAGGCCTCGTGTTTACCGCGAGTGCAGCCGTTGGCATCGCTGGGAATAACGTCGACGACGGCTTCGAAGCTTCTCTCATGCACGATAGAGTTTCCTAGTGTTTTTTAGTCAACGGAGCAGCGCCAGACAAGTTTCGTAGCAACGGTGCGTAACTGCCTGCTCGCTGAGTCGCATCGGCAGAGGCTGTGTTGCTGGGTTTTGGGTGTTGGAAAAGTTTGTTCGGATGGCAACTGGATCATCACCTAAATTCTGCGTTCGGTAGCCTCTCTGGTCCGTATGGGAAATGGCAGGCGGTTATCGTGGAGAGATCTCGGGGGGTGTGAAGGCATCCAAACGTGATATTTTTCTGCTTTCACAGCAATGAGGGAACGAGCGGCATCGTGAAAACACTGCAACTGGGGTGTAGATTGCCCCGAGCACCGTCACTGCCGCTACAGGTCATTTCCATGCCCGAACAAGATAAGAGCTGCACTAGCACGAGGTGACGAGCTCAGCGAGCGTCTTCGCATGAGCATCGGAAACTCCGGAAACCAACGACGACGTTGAGCATGCCCTCATAGGTCCAGCGGCATGCATCGCCGCATCAACGCATAACTGCGGAAAACAGGAAGAGAGCGAAAATCCGCAGCCTGCGTGATTTGCGCATGCTCCACGTAAGGAAACAACAAACGCGGCGACGTTTACGTCGTCCTTCGATCACGATATCGGTTCGTGAAGGAACGATGGTTCGAGCACGTTGCGACTCTTCGGGAATACGCTGACGAAACGAATACCAGCGGCATTGCGTCGAATGATCCACTCCGAAAAGACGACCGTGATTCCTCCAACTTCATACCCCATCCGCAAGCACGTATAGTTGCACTTGGTATGAGGATTCTGCAGATCTATTCAAAGTTTGGAACCAGCCGCAAAGCAAGAACGAACCGAGCACTACCATAGCCCATAGAGACGGGACACCGCCAGAGATCATCGCACACCGGGCGACACAATGCATCCATCGATGAATGCCGGGAAGTATCGTCCAATGATATTCATTATTGACCCAATTTTCGAAGCAACCCGACACGATGCATCCATCGATGAATGCCGGGAAGTATCGTCCAATAATATTCATTATTGACCCAATTTTCGAAGCAACCCGACACGATGCATCCATCGACCAATGCCGGGAAGTATCGTCCAATAATATTCATTATTGACCCAATTTTCGAAGCAATCCCCTGCGGGACACGTTTCCATCCAGCGCCGCCTCTGAGCGCGTCGCGGCGCTTTCTCAAGCGCTATCCCGGTCGCGTTCGCGTTGCTGGAATATGCGGAGCAACGCTCATACCGACTAGACGCTGGACTGCATACCGCTCGAGCTGGTACCGCTACTATGTTTACGGAGGCAGCGATACCGTTCTCTTGGCGACAACGAGGGACCAGGCTTGCGGCTTGTTCCGGGCGCGAGTTCCTGTGTGGGTTGCGACGCTGGAACTCGAGCTGTAACACGTTGCGAGAACCGCAACAGGCTACGGTGCGGCAGCTGCTCACCATGCGTGGTCGAAAGAAGAGCAGCAAAGAGGCAGAGCTGCAGCGTGACGATGACGTGACAAAAGCGGCCTCGGGAAAGGAGGCCACAGCGGCGGCAGCAGCGGCGGCAGAGGGCTCTGAGCAAGCTGCGGCCTCGGATGCTGCCGGTGTGTTGCGGGACATGCCTGCAGTGCTGCGAGAGCGGCCACACTGGTACCTCGTGCAGACGGTACCTGGGCTCGAGGATAACGTACGAATCACGCTTGAGGCGAAGGTGCGCAATACGCCGTCGATGACGGATAAAATCACGCAAGTGATCGTGCCCAAGCTGAAGGCGATGCAGCTTTCTGCGGGCGGTGAGCGTGTCGAGTTCGAAGAAAAAGTTTTTCCTTGCTATGTCATGGTAGAGATGGTGCTAAACGAGGAGACCTGGGAGTTTGTTCGCTCAACTGCCTATGTTGTTCAGTTCGTAGGCCGGGACCGTGCTCGTCGATCGCGGGCGGGTGGGGTCGTCGGCGGACGCGGTCTCGTCCAACCGCAACCGCTTTCAGAGAGCGAAGTGCGTCGAATATTCGATCAGATCTCCGTAGGATCATCCATTGTCTCGCAGGAGCTGAAAATCCAGGCCGGTGACTTTGTAAGGGTGCGGCAGGGGAACCTCGCTGGTCACGAAGGAGTCGTAGCCTCGGTTAGCCCAGGTCGAGGCAAGCTTACTGTGAACCTCCGCTGGCTCAATAGAGACGTGCCTACAGAATTTGGATTAGAAGAGGTCGAGAAGCTCGATCGAAAATTCGTCGATCTGCCGGCGCCTCCACCAGACGAGGAGTCAGAGGCTGAGCCTAGTGAAGAGAGCGCAGCCACGAAAATACCACGCACCGTACGGCGGGTTCTCCCTGAGGATCGAGTGGAGGCCCTCGAGGCACTCGCGCGACTTGACTACGATTGGAGAATGCTTGTTGCGATGGAACGTCTGGATCGGGTCCCGATGCAGGCCCTGCGTCAGTACTGTCGAGCGTATGGGCTGGGAGCATCTGGTCGGAAAGTCGCCCTCATTGAACGTGTTCGACAACACGTCATTGAAGCGATTCGCAAGGAGGAGGAGCAGGAGGAGCAGGAGCAGGTTGCTGAGAATCCCCCAACGCCCAAAGAGCACTCGGAAACCGTACGCGAATAAACATACGGGCGCGACCAAGTACTGCGCCCTGGACGCACTGTGGCTGGTCGCGAATGGAAGCCAGCGTGCATCTTTCCGTGAACACGGCATCCCGTGGCAGCAACTGCAGCAGCAGCAGCAGTAGCTGCAACGGCAGCAGGTACGGAAGCGATTGGGGTTGCGCTCAGCGTCGGGGCGCCAGCCTTGAGCGCCCTTTTGGATGCACACAGCGATCAGCATGGGCTCCGGGAGCACCAGCTGCTCAAGAGCTCTGGATTATGATCTCTCAGTCGAGGCGCTATCCGCTAGGAACCGCATTTGCGTCGTGTGGCGAGGGCGGGAAGAGTGCTTGGCACCCGAGACGCTCGGCTGGACTCGGGACGTATGCGGCTGTTGCGATGATCCTCACCACCGTATTCATGAGCGAACGGAACCTTCGAGATGTTCAAGTCGTATGTCGCTGCCGCTATGAGCGCAGTAAACACGCTGATCCTAGGATTTGCGGTTAAACGAGCCAGCTGGACCTTGCATGGATGTGTTGCGAGACTACTTCCGCAGACAGTCTGCCTAGCTCCACAAGCATAGCGCTGCAGTGCGTCCCCGATGGTGCAGCGAACGCCCGAGGACGCTCTACTCTGACGCGATACCGGCATTGTGGGTAGAGCGGACCTTGCCACATCGCCTTTTTCCGCGCTGTGGAAGACGCGCTCGATCGCGGCGCTGCTCACGTTCACACGTGCGATGCAACCAGTACTGGATACGATCAGCAGTATCAGGCCGCAAACCCGGGAACGTATGGCGTCGGTACGAAGCGTACAAAGCGGCTGGCTCGCAAGTGCAACGCGTTCATCGCATTCTGGGGCAAGAAACGCGCTCGCTTCAGGAGGATCCGTCATTCGGGTAGCAGCGGAGACGAATGGCGCCTGCGAGAGGTACGGCGTCGCGCGGGCGTCTGTGGATACGTCAACGGCACGATGCTGAACCCGAAGGCTGGTTTTGAGCGTGTTGAACGCAGGAACGCCAAGGCCAACAGCAACGCTCGTCGTTTCCGTGGTTGCGTAGAGCTCGCGCGCCTTCACGTGGAACCTGACGCGATCCACGGAGGCGACACCACACAGAAATACTCCACTGCGGACAGAACGGCAGCATCGGGTATATGGTGGCAACTCGGGTGCAAACACAAACGCTGTTTACACGGCGAGATGCCGGTATGTACGCATACCAGGATAAGAAGAGACGCGTCTGTCGCGATGACTCGAGCGTGCACCCTAAAATGTTGAGCCTCTTTCCGGTGTCATGAGCATCGGCCGGTGCGGGCTTCTCTACGACTGCTTGGTTTTCCGCTCTCACGGATCCCTGGATCGAAAAACGCCGGTCTCTCTTTTGTTGTCAGACTCGATGTCGACAGCCCAATGATGCTGATGGCAGTGTTCAGGAAGTCGCCACAACGTCGCACACAGCTGCTGGCACGGCATGACATGGACTGACAGAAGTTTCGATCTACGCTTTGCTCGCTGAGTTCATCTTCTTTGGGTGCGGCCTCGGAGCGCATGTCGCATTCGTGACGCATTGCTGTGTGGTGAGGTGCTCCCGTCTATCCACGGGATATCGTTAGCACGCGCGCCCTCTGAGCACTGCCTTGGGGCCCGTAAACGCTCGCTTCATCGTTCGGTACCCGCAATCGACGGGCGGCCAGACGCCTCCGGTCGATGCTCACTTCCGTTTCCGCGTCACGGGGCGGGATTCTATGATCTCGGGCCTTTTCTAGGGAACCTCGCGGACTAGTACGCTGTCTGCTGCACGCGCAAGTGCAAGCAGTCCAATTCGGTAGAGGATCTGTGGCGCACAATGTTTTCCATGATGAAAAAGATACCAAACGGAAACCAAGGCAAGAGAAGCATCCAAGAGTGATTCCGATACGTCTACAGTGCCTTTGTGCAAAGCGATGACGCAATCTGCACTCGAAATGATCGCTGCAATGACTCAAGTCCGAGTTCAAGGCCGTTTTCCATGCAAGCACAAGGGATGTATGCTGCTGGGCGCAAATCCCGTGCCAGATACCGTGATGCTGCTTTCAAATGCCGTTTCGCCAATGGCCAGAAAGACAGCAGGATTTTGCCTGTCGAACGATATCGATTCTTTGACGTGGCAAGTTCAGTGAACGTGTAGCATCAGTGTGTAGGGCGACTCGTCAATCACGAGGCGCGAACTGCTGCTTCCACCAGTTGCCTTGAAACCAAAAGATCGAAAACCAGAATCACATGTGATTTGATCATGGTCCATGTAAGGCAACGAGATGCTTCCTGGACGGAATGTCTGCACTGCACCAGGGTACCGCGGGGCTACGAACGCTCGTTCGTGCGGGCGCGTCTCGTCGTCTGATGTCGATCGCAATGAAGCTGTGATTTTCAGCTGCGGTTCGTCGAGTGATCCAACACGGAAAGACTGATCGAAAAATACCTTTAGAACGACGGACGCAATCGTAAGCCCCCGTTTTTCGCCGCACTTTGCCTGCCAAAGCTGTATATCTGAACGTGCTCGACAAGGAGCACGCGGCAAGCACCGGACAAACGGCGCGCTGGTCGATGATCGTCGCGCACACTGCGGACCTTCGAGGCGGAATCCGTTGATAACGTGTACATAAATGTTCATTTGCGGAACAATCGCCCTTAATGGTTGAGTACAAGCCTATATCTTTCTGGACAAATCAGAGACACCATCGACAGCGACCTGCGATGGCATCCCTGTGGACGCGCGCGGCGGCGCCTCTGTCGCGCACCCAGCACACCCGCGTCCGACGGACAGCTTGCGGATGCGCTTCTGGTGCCGAACACCAGAGGCCGGTGTTCATGGCAACCACCGCAGAGGCAGCGGCGGCCTTGGCTTCAGATATAACACCCGAGGACTTTGCAGGCTATGAGTGTTTGCTGTGCCAACGCCGGGGTGCTCTCGTGGTCTGCAGCAACGCAGAGCGGTACACTTGTCGTGCTTGCGTCTGCAGGGCCTGCTTCCGACGCTGGGGCTGGTCGTGGGAGCGCTACACAAGCGCCTCGGTTGACGTACCCTTTCTCTGTCCGAGATGTTTGGTGAGCGAGCCCATTCTAAGCTTCGAGACTGGAACGCTAGAGGAGGAGGAGGAGGAGGCGTCGCCACGCGCGTCAGAAGTTAGCGACACACCAACGTTGAGGGAGAAACTAAGCATGGTACAAGCGTTCTACGCGTGCAGCCGCAGCCCTCTTTTCCGCAGCGAGGACACGTACCGGAACGGTCGACGCCGTCCTGGGACCAAGTTCGGCACCACAGCATCCGAAACGCTCTCTGGCGTGAAGCGCTCGCCGAATCGAGTCTGCGTCTGGCGGCGGCTCGACGCTGCACCCGTCGCACGCTACACATCGGATGGGCGCGAGTTCTTCTGTAGACTCGGGGATGGGACGCATAGTCATCATCCGCTTTTATGGTGCAGTGCATGTCCGGCAGCGTATCATGCGCCGAGTTGTCTCAGCGCCGCCGCTGCTGCTGCTGCTGCTGCTGCTACATCAGTTACAACGACAAGTCTGACATCGGATGAGCAGGAGCAGCAGAACGTTGCGACGACACCACGCACTGGTGTCGACGCAGACCGGCAAACATTCTGGCTCTGTCCGTTTTGCCGTCGCCAGCGTCTACCATGGTGGCAGAACAGCTCAGAATCAGCACC